>ERZ773134.3330-NODE-3330-length-10296-cov-2.369398_pt1 | contig 10296 bp, 8 predicted proteins | sample MGYA00580856_ERZ773134 | MGnify/ENA primary metagenome ERZ773134 (study PRJEB29015, sample SAMEA2737823) | human gut metagenome | biome: human gut; feature: human-associated habitat; material: faeces | place: China | collected 2012 ... | reverse complement strand
TCCACTTATCTCCAGTTGCAGTTCTTCTGTGCAACCTCCCATTGCGATGGTTCCCAATAGAAGTATGATTAAAAAGTAATGTTTCATATCAGTCAAAAGTATATTCATTATCATAAGTATATTTCCATTCTTGCACGTTCACAGTGAGCCTGTTGTCGCGGACGGTGATGGTGAAACGGTAGAGGATGTTTCGGTTGATGTCGAAACGCTTGGTATTGTCGTTATTATCTGTCTTTCCACTCTCATCGTAATTTGCGAAATAGACTTTATACGGTTCGTCCTCGCCAGTCTGGGCATCGAGCCTTACTTCAATACATGCGTATTTGTCGCCTGCGTCGATATTTTGGTATTCAGGCAGGTAAGCAATCCATTTCTCATATTTATTTCCGTCAATATCAATCCACTGGCTTGCAAAGCGGAAGTTTTGTATTTTTTCTTCCGCATCGTTGCTATTTCCCACAAGGTGCAAGTCGTTAACGTAATCGTTGTTCCACTTACCACCGTGGTCGTAGTCGTCCTGTGAAAAAATGTCTTTTGGGGCACAATTTCCTTTCTTATTATAGCGACGAACCTTCACCTCACTGAACGACAAGTCGAAATAGTCATCCGTTTTGAGTATCATCTCCACTTTTGCCACGGCACGGAGTAGAGTGACAGGCTCGGGTAGCAATGTGGCCTCTCCGGACTTGAACTCTATATTATTGTATTCGTGGACACCATAGAAAGGAATCAGTCGTTCCGGTTTCAACTCGAAAGAAGAAAAACTATCGAACTGCCCCCAGCCGGCATCACAGATATCCGCAAGCAACGTTTCTCCGGTTTTCATCGTATCGTCGCCATATTGCGGCCAGTTGGCCAGCACGACCATCTTGAAGTTTTTGTGATTGGCCAAAGCGGCGGGTGCCTTGCCAAGCACATTATAATCCCTGTAATCGTTTTTTTCAGTTACTACGAAACCGTCCGGCTCAAAACGAGCGATGAGCTTATTGTCGGAAGTGAAAAAATAAATCCTGTAGTTGTTATTTTCTATGTCTATATAGTTTTCATAGGTTTCGCCAACTTCATAGCCATCACCGGTCTCCGGGCTTCTAGTGGGCAATCTGAGACCGATGCCGAGAGCTGTTTCTTTATCGGATATGCCGAAGACTTCCGTTTCATGGCTACATGAGGTATTCCACAACGCAAGGAGCATCAGAGTCCCCATGATGATATGTTTTACCACATTCTTCATTCGTATTCCTCCTATTACAATTCGTTGTTTTGCAGTACTACTTTCCAAGAGTTGATGTAAATGTAGGCATCGAGCCAACGGTCACCTTTATCGAGAAAGAACACCATGTCGTATACGTCCTGCCTATCGAGATATTCCTGATCGTTCATATCCCGGTTATAGAAACCTTTCACAAGCAAGGCATAGTCGATAAGAGGAATGGAGAAAACTGGTTTTCCTGTTTCCTTGTTGGTCACGGTGAGCTGTGTTTTCTGTCCTTTTACAAGACGTGGTACGGTCAGTTCGGCTATGGCTGCGCTGAAAATGGCGCGAGACACAGTCTGTATTTCTTCGGACTGGGAGTCTATGCCTGCTTCCCCGGCGTCGGTATGCCATGCGAAGAAAGTCACCGGTTCGTCGGGTAGCAATGTGTTGTCCCAGTCCATGCTCCCGTTAGTATCGGTGATGGTGAAGATGAACTTGTCTTTGTCCACTGCCTCTCCCGAGAGGTGTTGTAACACCACTCGGACGTTGTTGGTGTTTTTCACCAACGGTATAGTATAAGTGTACGTACCTTCGGTTTCACCGAACGTCTGTTCCGGCAGTCGCCCGTGGAATAAGCGGTCGAGGTCTTCATTGACGAATGCCTTGTTCCCGGCATCGTATTGTCTGTTAAGCGTGCAGGTCAGTTCTTTGCCGACGGTTGTTGCAGGTCTTGAGAAAGAACCTTTGTCAGTTGTGCCACACCAAGCGAGCAGGTTGTATTCGCCTGGTTCTACATCTATGGTCATGGCATAATCATCTGCCGCAAGGGATTCTCCCTGTTCGGTACGTTGCCAAACCACCTTGCCGTTGACATCGAGCAGGTAAAGTGTCACTACGTTCACTTCGTGGGCAAAGGCGTCGGCAAACTTCATGTTGTAATCGTAGCGGAACTTCACACGGTAGTTCACTGAGCAGTCGCCCTCATCGTCATAGATTAAGCTGTCGCAGGCATATAGCATTGAGGTGCAAGCGATGACCACCATCGACTTGACGTTTATTTTTCTTATGTAAGACCGTATATTCATTTGATTTATATTATTTATTTTATATATGTATGCTGCGGAAAATACCGCAGGGGATTTTCATTTTCGGTGGGAAATGGCAGATGCACCCTTTCCGGTTCCGTCCTCTCTTTGCGCCGGAGCGGAAGCGCTTTTCTAAAGCCATTCCATGAGGGGTTTATCCCGCATGGAATGGTTGTTTTATAAGATAAAGGTTGTTTCAAGAAAAATTAAAGTTCCACATTTTGGCTGACAATCTTCCAGGAAAGGATATTGATTTTCGCGCCAACGTAATAAGTGTCACCGTCCGGATCTTCGCCGGGAACGATTTTTTCGTCTTCGTCAAAGATCCCCTTGCCTATATTTTCCAATTTGTCAATGGTGACTACGTAGTGGTGATTGCGCACCACACCGTATTTGGCTTCCGGAATAGTTCCGTTTGCGATATCGCCATTGTTGAGGTGTTCGATAGGTATATTGTAGTACATCGATCCACCGTTGTAAGCGATGGCGTCTGCAGAAGCAGCGGCCAAATTATCGTTAAGAGCGGCGATGATTTGATCCGAGCTGTTGGAGCCGTCTTCTGTATATAATGAGGTTTCATTCTCATTCGTAAATACCACTTTCACTTTTCCGTCACCCATATTCTCCAACTTCACATACTCTTTACCAATCTGGGTATATTTTGTATTACCTCCATCATCTTGACCGTCTTCATACCACATGTTCAGTTGGTTTTTCGTCTTCAGTACGTTGAGTACGTATTCGAGGAAGGAGTCCTGTTTGAACAGTACACCATTGTAACGTACGAGGTCGAGTGCATTACCGCTTGCATCGCATATCTTGGCTTTCAACAGGACACTCGTAGTGGCAGAAGGAAAGTTGCCAGTCACGATGGTGTTTGTGTTGGTGTTCTCGGCGCAATAGGCAGGGGTTCCCAATGCGGTTAAGTCGTTTTCCAAATCGACATAATTCAGATATGTGGAATTGGCGGGAACTCCCGCTGCATTTTCAGGATAGCCGGACAAACCGTAGTTGAACGACTTGCCCCAGTGGCTACGATAGTCAATCGGTCTGTTCCATGTAAACCCCAAGTCATTATCTGCCCAAGTTGCATCTATGTTCTTGACCATGTACGATTTCTTCGCCGTGGCATTCAATTTCCATCCGAGCAGTTCCACATAAAGGTCTTCCGAAGCGATATTACCGCTTCCGGCTGAGTTGTCTTCGCCTGCTACAGTGACTTTTATCGGATAACGCCCATTTACATCCTTTGGAAGTTCATTGGATACATTCAAGGTTACTTTGGCAGCCAGACGCTCCACATATACAGTCACCGCATTGCTAATGGCACTCACATCTGTTATCGGTTCAAGGGAGAAATTATCCTCTTTAACTTCCGTCACGAAATACTTTGTCCGATTGGTATCGGTATAGCTCGTAGTACTCATGGTAAAGTAATTGGTAGTGACGTTATTGGTCTTTTCCGGGTAATAAATACCTTCCGCGTTATTGTCTGCAAGCACCGTTTGCATTTCGTCGAGTGTTTTTCCATACACGAAGTTGGTCGGTTTGTTGAGTACCGTTACCACATACTTAGGATAGTCCTTTTTGTCCAGCCCTTTCAATACAACTACATTGTTGCTTACAAATTCGATGTTTCCGGCAGGGGTTGTCGTCGAGGCGTTACCACCAGCCCAAGCATTGCCTTGTGTTACGAATGCACCGTCTACATCATAAAAGTAGAAGTAGGCGTTTTTTACGGACTGTTCGTTTATTCCGTACTCAAAGCCACCTTCTTGCGCCCTTGTAAGTGTGCCTGCATCAGCGAGGCGGACATTGATGTACGCTTCGTCTCCTGTGAAAACATTCGGTGTGTCATCCGGAATGATTCCCGATTCATCGTTCGAACATGCACACAATGCGGTACATACGAACAAACCTAAAAATAATTTATTCATCTTCATAAATGTTTGTAATCTAATTTTGTTAATAATATATTATCTTGTTTATCCTTAATGTTTCCCTTTTTCAAGCTGTTCAAGCGTGATGCCGGCCTGTTCTGATCCGAGCGATTTCGCCTCGTTCAGGTAGCGTCGGGCACTGTCGTAATCCTTTTGCCGGATGGCTAGTGCTCCTCGGGCATAAACAGCCTCGGGCGAATTGTCCGTTTTGGCAAGGTAACGCTTTGCGGCCGTGAGGTCGCCACGTCGCATGGCAGCGTTGGCGGCGTTCAGGTTGGCGATGGTGTCATCCGGAAACATGCGCACCGCTGTCTCGAATACTTCAGCGAACTCATCCGTACCGGGTTCATACTCCTGTGCGGCGAGATAGAACTCGTTCAGGCTTAGTTTCTGCGGCCGTTCACGTATGATTCGTCTTATATCCTCCACGTCACTGTAACTGCGGATTGTGTAGACTATGCGGTAGTCAGTGTGACGCAATGCCGGATAACAGTTCTGTAACAGGAAGCGGTATTCCGCAGGATAGGCACGTTTTATTTCCAGCTCTTTGGTGTCTGGTTCTAAATCGCTGTCTATCAAGGCGATGATTTTCGTATGATGTTCAAGATTCGACTGTCCCACGTAGCGGCGTAATCCTGCCCAATCCTCCGGTTCGTAGTCGGTCGTTATTACATCGTCTTCAAACTGGTAGAGTTGCTGTATGTATTTCTTCAGTGCTGCCGTACGTCCGATAGCTAACTCTTTATTATGCGCATAAGGACTTTCGGGCGAAGCGTAGCCTTTCAGCCATACCGAAGTGATGGTTATGTCCATGTCGCCTTGTACGGAGTCGATCGACGACTGTATTTTTCCAAGTTCGGCGGTGTTGCGTCGATAATCCGGATAAATTACCGTTTGGTCCACCGGAAAATCGATGAACGCCGAGCCTTCGAGTGAATCTCGTTTTTCGATCTGTCCTTGTGGACGTACATATACCAGTTCGGGGAAAAATGCTTCGGTGTGTCGTCCGAGCATACCGTTCTGCTCTGCCAACAAAGTGTTGCAACACCCGTAGTCGTTGCGATGAAGCGAGAGCACGGAGCCGTTCATCCATTCGGCGTATGGCACCATATTGTGGTATTCGAGGGTACTGGGCTTCTCCGAGACCTTATAGCTCTTTTCATCCTTGCCCGACAGCATGCTCTCGCCGTTGCGTACATAGAAATAGTAACGTCGCCTGCCGTAAACCCCTACCGATTGCAGGTCGAGCGAGTCATTGCCATTAACTAGCCATGGTGTAAGAAGCACGGCACGATTATCGTCCACGTCAAGCCCTGACAAATCCCAAAGCATGTCTATGGCGATGTACCCGCCGTTGCGTTCCATTCTAAGATTCTCCACGGAAACACCGTCCACGATGTCCTGTTTCCGCATGTCGATTGCGATTTGTGCTTCTGCTACCGTAACCATGCCCAAAAGGGTTGATAGGATATATATTGTCTTTTTCATTTTGTACACGATTAAAATACATAAACAAGGTTGATTGCCGCTTTCGTTGGCCCCACGTAGTGGTGTGGTTTGTCCGTTTCTAACTTTCTGCCGCACCCGGCACACTGGAAGCGGTCATAGCGTGTATAGGAATAGCCCAAGCCTATTTCCGCCTCAAGGTTCCAATGCCGCCCCAGTATCCACGTGTAACCATAAGCGATACCCGCGCCGACGAACCAGCCTTGATAACGGGTATCCTTCAGCTTGCGGGCATCCGTGCCGAGGATGTTGATTTTTCCGTCAAAACCTCCGATGTTATACTGTCCGCCATGAATGTGAGCACCTACGAAGTGCCCTGAGAAGTGGTCGCAGAACCAGTATCTGACCTCAGGTTGAACGGCCCAGTGTTTCCAGCGCCGGTCGTGCGAGAGTGTCCATGCGTTGAACTGTCCCGTAGCGTCCAAAGTCCATTTAGGTGCGAGTCTGATCTCTATTCCCAAATTCGGATTCAGGAAAGCATCTGCCAGAACATTACTCTTGATGGCCACGTCCTGGGCTTTCGTATCCTGCATCATACCGGCGGTGGCAACTACCAGCAGGACCAATATTCGTTTTATAATTCCATTGTGCATATTTTATGGCTATAGTTAATTATTACGTTGTAAATTTTATAGTCTGTTCTTGCATAGACAGTCTCAAGAGGTCAGTTGCGGTGACCTCGCTTTCTTTATTTTTGTTTTGCACAAAGGAACGGCGTATTTGTTATCGCATAGTGTCAAAACGTATAAATCATATCGGTAAAATCGTAATGACCATTTTACGCAAGTTGCAATTTTGTAACGGGCATGTCAAATCATCAAAGTCTGATTCATTTTTGAAGTGCGCGGAGTCATTATTAACAGTTGTAATACAAATAAGTGCAGTAAAAAAGGCTATCTTTGTATACCGTAATGTCAGTGAGTTTATGACTGTCTACTTAAGCAATTTAAGTGCACCGGAAAAAGCCAGCAGAAACACACACTCGAGAAGAATAATTTGAATTCGATTGACATGGGAGCATTTGTCACATACAGCAACTTGATGACCTATATTTTACCGATATTTTGTTCGGTCATATGTTCGGTCTTTACTTTATTATTGATATGGAATTATCGCAATCTTGCCGAAAGGAAATTAAGGCGGGTCGTGAGCATTTATTGTATTCTGATAGCTATATGGTGGTCATCTGCTTTATGGCATGTGCTCTCTGACGATCCGATATTCCTTCCGGTCGATATTCCTTTTGCCCTGTCGTATATTTATATTCCCGTATTGTTCTACAACATCGTTTATTACCTGGCCTATTTAGGGAAAAAGAAAAACTTTCCCGTACTGAATTATCTTTGGCCGGTACCCACATTCGCTATTATCCTGATAACAGCAGCCTGGATATCGCCTCCCGAGGGAGGAATTTTTACCGGATTGTCATTATTTGAGCGATATACGGCGTTTTTTATATCCAGTCTTTTACTGCGGTTTATCGCAGCGGTGGCCTATATTGTTCCGACCGGCCTGTTATTGTTGCGGTATTATAGGCAGACGGTATTTCAAAAGGCTGATACGGATCGAAAATATCTCAGTATAAAGTCATCGCGTTGGCTCATCGTGTTTTTCATACTTTCTATCGCGATATTTCTAATCGCTTTTTTGCCTTCGTTGGTCGGCACAAGCCAATGGATTATTCGGCTGAATGCGTTATGCATTATGGCTCAGGAGATCTTGCTTACATATCAGGTTATCCGTAGACAATATCTCTCTTACAAGACCTTTGATTTGTTTTCAGGCAATGAAAATGAGATCGGGACCAACGGTTTGATCGCTAAACAGTACCCTACGCTGGATGACACCCGCAGACAATTGAACAGGACGGCGTTCGAAAACTATTTGTCTCAACAAAAACCATTCCTCGATCCTGATTTCAAACTGACTGATATGGCCGAGGCGATGGGGGTAAACCGTACCGTGATGTCCAATTTCATCAATCAAACTTACGGGGTGAATTTCAGGCGTTACCTGAACCAATGTCGGATCAGGGAATACCAGACTCTGATAGCGCATCCTTCGAACGAACGAAAAAATCCGTATCAGGTAATGACCATGGCGGGGTTCAAAGACTCTAGACATTTCCAGCGTGCGATTCAATTGGAAAATACATATAAAGAACAGACTGACAAGGAACCACCAATAAATAAAAAAGGATGAATCAAGATATCGGACGTGCAATAGTTTTTTCAATACCTGTGGTAAGCGCTGCGGTCGGCCTCATCATGATTTCGCTTGACATAACTCGCTCTTCCAATACAGTCAATCGGAAAATACATTACAGCATAATCACTGTGTACTGTTTGATAATGTTGTACTGGAGTGGATTGGTTATGCATTCTGTCGCCCGCGACGCTTTCATAACATACCTGCCTGTTTTCTTTTCCTCGTTCAGTTTTATTCCCATATTCCTGTACCTGATTACCTATATTATTACGGGAATAGGCGAACGGAGGCGTTTTCCGGTATACCATTTCATCCTTCCGTCGTGTTTGACTGTAACTATTTGTGTGATTGCCTTTATAGTGCCGTTCCAGCAACGATGGACTGCTATTTACGATAATGAGGTAAGCTTGACAAGTGCGATAATCGACATTACGTTTATCGTCTGTATTTTGCTGAGTATTTTATATTCTGTATTGAGCTTGCTTCGCATAAAATCCTATAAACGTCAGGTAACTGATTATTCCGCTGATATTTACCGGATGTCGCTGGATTGGCTATCCTTTATCATTATCTTCAGGGTCCTGCTGCAAACTTTGCCGATAGCCGGATTGATATTGGGTATCGGGTTATTCAATAAGCTGGGGTTTATTTGGATATTTACAACGTTGCCGGCAGTCTTTACTCATATTGTGCTGTGCCTGAATATCCTTTCGGAGAATTATGTGATTATCGAACCTGTTACTGCCAAAGAAAAGGAAATGACTGCGTTGGGGAATTATGCGCAATTGGGGCGGGAGCGAGTCGAGAAGTATTTAGAGGATAAGAAACCTTATCTAAACCCGGAATTCAAAATAACCGACATGGCCAAGGATCTTTTCTCCAATAGAACTTATATATCAGCATTTATAAATAGAGAGTATGAGGTGAATTTCAATCGTTTTATCAATAATTACCGATTGAAGGAAGTTGAAAGATTACAGGCGGAGGCTGTACAAAGAAAGCAAAAAATATCTTTGATGGAGATTGTAATTCATGCTGGATTCAGTAATTATCGAAGTTATTTCCGAGCTAAAAAAATGGTAAAAAACGATTCTGTTTCCGTAGATTAAAAAATGTAATTCAGACAGATATGCGAAAGTCTCTTATCCGGTTCAAAGATAATAGATAATAAATAATAACAAACCCGAATACCTCTGTACTAAATTCAGGTTCTCGTTTCTTTTTGCTATTTTTGTATCCTTATTAGGAAAAGATTTATGTCTGAAAATAATGCTATATTTATCAAAGGGGCTCGTGTTAATAACCTGAAGAATATTGATGTAGAGATCCCGCGCGACAAACTGGTCGTGATAACCGGATTATCCGGCAGCGGAAAATCCTCCCTTGCTTTCGATACGTTATATGCCGAAGGGCAGCGCCGCTATGTGGAGAGTCTTTCTTCTTATGCCCGCCAGTTCCTGGGGCGTATGAGCAAGCCGGAGTGCGACTATATCAAAGGCATTCCGCCCGCTATTGCGATCGAGCAGAAGGTGAATACCCGCAATCCGCGTTCGACGGTGGGTACATCTACCGAAATATATGAATACCTGCGGCTGCTTTATGCCCGGATAGGCAAGACGATTTCGCCTGTGTCGGGGATGGAAGTGAAAAAGCATCAGGTGAAAGACATCGTGAAGGAGGTTCTGGCATATCCGGCCGGTACCCGCTTTGCCGTGTTCGCCCCGGTAGTTCTGCCGGAAGGTCGCGGCATGAAGGAACAGCTGGAGATTTTACAGAAAGAAGGATATACCCGTTTGTCGATCAACGACACGGCTTACCGTATCCAGGAAGTGTTGGCGGATGAGGCATTGCTCGGTTCTCCCACTATTGAATTGCTGGTCGACCGTCTGATGGTTTCGGACGACAAGACATTGAAAAGCCGTCTGGCTGATTCGGCGGAAACGGCGTTCTTTGAAGGGCATGATACCTGTATCATCCGTATCTATGCTGCCGAAGGGACGGTGGTAAAAGAATATTCCAAGAAATTTGAAGCGGACGGTATCACGTTTATCGAACCGACCGATATGATGTTCAGCTTTAACAATCCGCTGGGAGCCTGTCCGGTCTGTGAAGGATTCGGAAAAGTGCTGGGTATCGATGAGAACCTGGTGGTACCGGATAAGAGCCTGTCGGTCTTTCAGGGGGCGGTGGTCTGCTGGAAAGGCGAAGTGATGGGAGAGTGGTTGAAGGAGTTTATCGCCAAGAGCGAGAAATACAACTTCCCGATACATCGTCCGTATTACGACCTGACGCAGAAGGAAAAAGACCTGTTGTGGCATGGTGCCCGCGGCTTGCACGGCATCGACGACTTTTTCAAGTTTGT
>ERZ773134.3326-NODE-3326-length-10328-cov-3.340796_pt1 | contig 10328 bp, 6 predicted proteins | sample MGYA00580856_ERZ773134 | MGnify/ENA primary metagenome ERZ773134 (study PRJEB29015, sample SAMEA2737823) | human gut metagenome | biome: human gut; feature: human-associated habitat; material: faeces | place: China | collected 2012 ... | reverse complement strand
GTAGAAATAAAATCGTCAATTACATATAATGGGCTAGGATCTGCATCACCTCCACGCGTTGAATTGGGAGTAATGCTGGTATTGATATTACTTTGGCGTATTTGTAGACTTGGGGTACTACCCGGACGACCACCACCCGAATTTACATGCAAACCACTCATCATTCCGCTCAATGCATCACCTAAGTTACCCACCGAAAGATCTTTAATCTCATCCGGAGTAATGGTTTCAATCGCCCCCGTTATGTTTTTCATTTTTTGTGTACCATAACCTACAATAACCACCTCATCCAGATTAGCTACATCTTCTTTCAATACAATCTTTGGATTATTCAAATTCGTTATTGTTTGAGAAACGTATCCTACAAATGAAACAGCCAATCTTCCCCCTTCCGGGACGGGAAGGCTAAATTTACCATCAATATCACTTATCGTGCCTACCGTAGAATCTACAATCTTAATTGCAGCCCCAATAATTGGGTCACCAAATTCGTCCACAACAACCCCGGTCACCGTACGTGCATTTTGGGCATAGACGATTTGCGCAAAGGCTTGTATAAAAAGCATACATAAGCCTAAAATGAAATATCTTTTACTCATAGTATTCTGTTATTGTTTATACATTGTATTCATTCTGTTGTCGGAAGCCAACGTGGATCTCCACAACGATTCGCAATATGCTCCGAGCTACTCAAAGTAAAATCACCGTTAGCAGCATTCACAAACTTTGGCTCTACCTTAATAGCTGTTCCCGAATGGTCTCGTCCATTCTCATCACTAGTATCATAATCAAGGAATCCTCCCGGAACAGCACTATAATAATAAGTATTATATCCAAGTGTATAATTTACATTACCATAATTTCCCGCATTACAGATCCGTCTGAAAACACCTTCAGTTCCTGTGGCCGAACTTACGACACAGTCTGCAAAAATAGTATTCTGCATTTCCAAAAAGAACACAGCACTATTACTGTTTATTACATTATTAAAGAAACGATTGTTAGTGCCAATTTGATAGAACGTACAATTACTCATTTTCCGAAGCGATGTACTCCAGCCAGATCCGCTAAAGTTTGACGGAGTACGTCCTCTCATCTGAACAAAATAGGCAGATCCGGGAACCGTATAATAAATAGTACTGTTTGAAAAGCTCAAATCTTTGATCCAACCTTGACCGTTGAATGCTATAAATATAGTACTTGCTGTATTAATGCTAACCAAGCAATCAGTAATAGACAATGACGACAAAGCATAACCATTATTACAGTAATATAATGGTACGGGAAGATCTTTTATAGTACAAGATTGGAAAACATAAGGCTGCTGCACTATACCGGCTTCTGTGCTATTGAACATAACGACACCTCTACTATTAGAAGCACTGTAAGTATCAGCATCAAAATCAAAATCTATAAACTTAATTTTTAGACCAGCTCCGCGATTTATAAAAGAAGCATTTCTTTTCATTGTCAGTTTGGCATGATTTACTTTGTCGCCACGAATAGTCAATGTAGTCGTTCCTAAATCAATATTACCATCCATTTCATATACACCACCTGCCACTAATTCATAAGCTATTTCTTCTTCTCCTTCTGCAAGAGGCTCAATCGGATTTGCCGTAAAATATTCGGTCAGATTAGTTCCTGTTGGTATTGTTTCACGTACTCGAACCAATGTATTATAAGTCATTTCCGTAGCTGCAACAGCATCAGCGTTATTATACTTCTGATTTCCTAATGCTCTGACTGCAACCTTATACTTTGTATCTTCAGTAATATCACGCGTAATCGTACATTTATCTACGACTTCATTCTCTTCGCCTATAACAACTGGATTGTCAGGATCATCAATATTATAAAATGTCACTTGGTACCCACCGGCTCCTAGCACTACCGGCCATTTAATTTCCAGAGACGTAATATCTACGTTTCTGGTAAAAGTCCAACCTTCAGTCGACGGTGATTCCAAGGTTACCCCCTGAACTTCCGATGAGAAGGTCCAATCATCCTTGTATCCATCGACACAAGAACTAAAAAGAAGTATAGCTGCCGCAAATGCCAAACTATCCCTTTTTACTCGCAAGAATAAATGTTTACTCTTCATAGATTAAATTTTAATTTATATAAAATGATATATTACATCATCAGACATCTATTCACATAAATAAAAAGATACAACTAAAAGAATCGTAATCTCTTAAAAAGAATAAAAAATAGAATCTGAAGTTTTTTCTCTTAGTTTTATTAAACTATATCATAATTCCCCTCCCTATCATTGTTGAAAATTTTCTTTTAAATATTTTATATTCCAATCATCGTTCTTCTCCACATCTTCACATCGTTTTAACTTCCACTTTAACCGATTCATATAAAGGACGAATGGATAAGATCATTGTAATCCACCAAAATTCTGCTGATTGATACCATAACGGAAACAGTGAATTAAATAAAAAACAAAATGGTTACAAGCATCCGAAATAAAGGATGAGAAAGCATCAATATCTCTATAGGATTAGGATTTGATTCGCATAGTGAAAAAAAAGTCCGAACTTTTTTAAGTTCGGACTTTTAATATAGTAAGAGGACATATAATGTTTGAAGTCCCTCCTACCTATTATCTCAATTATTATATTACTCTTGAAATACCTTTTTCAGATATTCAATATTCGTTCCATAATTCTTCTTCACGTTCCTCACATCATCCTTGTCTCGTGAGCGTTCTACAACCAGCCAGCCCCTCCAGCCCATTTTGTCAAGCGTCTTTTTTACCTTATTCATATCCAGCCGCTCATTGAAAGGAAGAGTCACTCCATCCGTATCTGTACAGTGAATCTGGCAAATTCTATTTTTTCCAAGAATCTTGAGTTCCTTACATAGATCCCTTCCATTCTCTAATGCATTCTGAAATTTAAAATAGATCTTGATACCGGGAGAATTAATCTCTTTCAATAGTTTCACTTCTTCTCTTGCATCCAATTGAGTTTCAATGCCAATTACAACTCTTTCCGAAGCAGCCATATCCCCTACTTCCTTCAGCCGTTTTATTAAAGCTGTCCGAAGTTCCGGAGTTTCCTGCCAGCCTGCTTCCACTCCACCCAAAGGGAGAAAAGCGACCTTGGCACCCATTACTTTCATTGCATCCAGACAATCCCGGACTAATTCTTTATAATTAGCACGATCTAAAAAAGACTGTCCATAAAAACCGGACATAGCAATAGAAGGAACCTCTAAATTATAGTTCTGAGCTGTTTCACGAAATAGCTGCTGGAAATGGGGCTCACGCAATTTGTTATCGAACATTTCTCTTTTACCGAGACTACCCATATCCAACTCGACTCCATCTCCTTTCAACTCATACACCAATTGGAACGAACCAATCTTCTGACGTTTCAATATCATCCAGTCACATACGGCGATCTTGTAACGTTGTTCTTTTTGTTTCGATGCAGCAACAGCCAGCATTGGAAAACATTCTGCTACGATTAATATCCAAAGGATATGTTGAAATAATTTCTTTCTATTCATCATCTTAATTATACGCTGATCGTATAAAAGACGGATGAAAGGAAACTTTGTAATCGGCTACATTCCAAATATTTAATACTAAAACGGAAAAGGGGATATTTATAAAAATAAGATAATGACACTATCCCAGGTAAATGGTGTCACTATACCACTGATATAGTGTCACTATCGCAGACATATAGTGACACTATCTTTTTGAAAGGATTATTCAGGTAAGATGTAAAAAAAATAGGCTGCCGAACCCTGAAAAGTCCGACAGCCTTGTCAACCCAAAAACGATACCTATGAAACACTGTGTGTTATTTCAAATCAAATATCAAGCGTTTACCATGAACAAGTTCATCGTGGGTAATGCGGTATTTATTGAACTTCTTACCATCCAATAACACCTTATTTATATAAAGAGTTTCCGATCCGGTACGATTACTCTCAATTACCAGCTCATTTTCCTTATACCATTTAGGATCCAAGCGGATCGTTACTTTATTAAATACCGGAGTAGTCAATGTATATTCCGGCAATCCCGGACAGTCGGGATAAAAACCTATCATATTGAAAATAGCCCATGCAGACATCGTACCTGTGTCATCATTTCCAGGGATACCGTCCGGTTTGGTCGTAAAGTACTTATCCAGCAGTCGCTGTGTCTCTTTCTGTGTACGCCATTCTTCACCTTTAAAGTAAGAGAACAGATGAGCGTAAGCAATATCCGGTTCGTTAGCCGGATCATATAGTCCTTCATCAAACACCATTTGCAGCTTATTGACAAAAGTTTTCTTTCCACCCATCAGTTTAGCCAATCCATATACATCATGTGGTACATAGAAAGTATAATTCCAAGAATTACCTTCGTGGAAACCGGGATTTGGTTCAAAGTTCTCTCCCTGCCTCGGATTGAACGGACTGTAGAAAGTTCCGTCCGGAAGAATAGGTCGGAATGTACCGAACTCCTTACTATAATAATGCTTATATCCCAAAGAGCGTTTATAGAACATCTCCGCATCTTTCTTCTTTCCTAAAGCATCCGCAAAACGGGAAAGGGCAAAGTCTGCGATATAATATTCCAGTGCATGAGATACGGAGTTATCATATTGTTCACGAAGCGGCACGTATCCTTTTGACATATAGTCATCATTGTCCGGACGCATCAGATTTTCCGCCCCGGGTAATGTAGCCGACTTGTACATAGCTTCATAAGCCAGATCTACGTCAAAGTCACGCAATCCTTTCATCCATGTATCCACAATCACTGGGATACTTGGATCACCTTCCATCGTAAGAGTCTCTCTTCCATACAATTCCCATTTAGGAAACCAACCATGTTCACGATACATATCGAGCATGGTACGTACCATTTCCATCTGACGTTCGGGATAAACCAAAGTCAAAAGCTGATGTACGTTACGATATGTATCCCACAAAGAGAATACAGTATATCGGGTACCTTTCGTTGTCAAAATCTGATCGCTCTCCATAGCCGGATATTCACCATTTACATCCTGCAGAACGTTCGGATGAATCAACAAATGATAAAGTGCCGTATAAAAAACTGTTTTCTGTGCATCCGTTCCTCCTTCTACAGTGATACGTGACAAGTCATCGTTCCACTGTGCACGGGCATCGGAAAGCACCTGTTCAAAGTTTTTTCCCGACTGTTCTTTATCCAAATTCAAACGGGCATTCTCTATGCTTACAAAGGAAACTCCCATCTGTACTTCGACCTGTTCTCCTTCCTCTGTTTCAAAAGTGAAGTAAGCGCCCACATCGTCACCTGCTATTTCTTTTCCATAGCGGGTATACAATTTATATTTGCCTTGGTCTCGATCCCATTCTGCTTCCACACCTGTCATCGGACGTTGCTTTTTCCAATATCCGGTTGTGGTGGGAACTTTGTTCACTCTCATCACAAAATAGATGGGAAATACAGCTTGGGGATTATAACAGAAAGTACCCAATAGTTTCATTCCCTCTATTTCGCTGTCACTTACACGACGAAGCATGGCTCCACTCTCATTGGTCAGGCCTTCGCCCAAATTTAGAAGTATATGACTCTTTCCTCTAGGAAAAGTGAAACGGGCAATACCTGTACGCGGAGTAGCAGAGACTTCTGTCTTTATATTATACTTCGTCAGATAATTGGAATAATAGCCGGGAGAAGCCTGTTCATCCTTATATTTGCTCCCATATTCCTTATAGTCTACATTCAGTTCTCCGGTAGTAGGCATCAGCAATAAAGAACCCAGTTCAGGACAACCGACACCACTCAGATTTACATGAGAATATCCTGTAAAGAAACAATTGGTATATTCATAAGGCGTGGACCACCAACGTGCATCTTTATCGTAAGTATTATCAGCAGAACCCATCACATTAAAAGGTACTACGGACATCATTCCATTCGGGCAAACAGCTCCGGGATTAGTGGTACCGAAATTTGTCGTTCCAATAAAAGGATCTACATAATCTATCAACAGACTCTTTTCCTTATTCATAGGGGGGGCCTTACCCTCTCCCCCAAATACGGGGAGAAGGGTGAAAGCCATTGTGCAAGTTAATAATATACGTCTCATATCCTTCTTAGATAATGCTCGTCCGTTTTGTAAAATCAATTATTTCCTGGATATAGCCGAAAGCCATTCCTACAACAGTATCTGCAGCTCCATAATAAACAGCTACACGCTCACCATCCTGCAATGCCGCACATGGGAATACCACATTGGGCACATCACCTTGAAGTTCATAAGGTGCAGCCGGACCTATCAGATATTCACGGGTACGATAAAGTACCTTTTCGGGATGATCCTTATCGAGTATCGCTGAACCCATTGCATAACGGAAACCGTTGCAAGTAGTGATAACACCATGATAGAAAAGCAACCAGCCTTCATCAGTAAGGAAAGGTACCGAACCTGCACCAATCTTGGTACACTGCCAGGCACTTTCAGGGAAAGGAGTCACTTTCATAACACAACGGTGTTCACCCCAGTATTTCATATCCGGACTGTAGCTGATATAAATATCACCGAACGGTGTATGTCCATTGTCGCTGGGGCGACTTAACATAGCATATTTGCCATCTATCTTTTGCGGGAAAAGTACTCCATTACGATTGAAAGGCAGGAAGGCATTCTCGCATTGGAAGAAATCTATAAAATCAAATGTATAGGCAATACCGATAGTAGGTCCATGATAGCCGTTACACCATGTAACGTAGTAGCGGTCGTCGATAAAGCACACGCGAGGGTCGTAGCCGTACACCCACTTCAATCCATGTAACACGCGGGTCATATTTATATTCGGATTCGATCATTTCCGTGTTACCGGCTTTAAATTGAATCGGTTCATGACTAATATCCCAATGAATACCATCTTTACTGAACCCTGTGAAGATATTCATCTGTACAGCTTTGTTGTCACAACGGAATACGCCGGCGAACCCATCTTTGAAAGGTACGACAGCACTATTGAAAATACTATTGGATGAAGGAATATGATAGCGTCCGATGACCGGATTTTGCGAGTAACGCCACATTACATCTGTACATCCGACAGGACGTTCTTCCCAGGGAATTTGAATCTTATTCATAATAATTATTTATTTAGTAATTAGTTATCTATTATCACTCAAAAATAGCAATTTATTTTTTCTTTTTTGAATCATCATACGTAAAAGGTATAAAATAGGTCATCAAAAAAGCAGGAATTGTTGCGATCAGTACATAGATAAAGAAACTACGGTATCCCAGTAAATCACTAAAATAGCCGCTGATCATTCCCGGAAGCATAACTCCCAGATTCATGATTCCCGAAGCAAATGCATAATGTGACATCTGATGTTTGCCAGGAGCAATCTGCTGCATCATGAACAAGGTCAGTCCGACAAATCCGAAACCATAGCCGAAATACTCCATTGTGATACATGTTCCGATCAGATAAAGACTGGTCGGCTGGACTACAGCAAGGAAAGTATAAGCAAGGAAAGGAAGGTTGAACACGCAACAAAGCATGAATAAAGTTTTCTTCAATCCATATCTGGCAACAAATATTCCACCCAGCAATGAACCGATAACAAAGGCGGCAGAACCAAAGACGCCATTCAATGTTCCGATTTCTGTCAATGACAGCCCCAGACCTCCGACCTCTCTGGAGGCACGCAGAAACAAAGGAGCAACCTTCATTATAAATCCTTCCGCCAATCGGTAGAGAATAATGAAGAAGATATAATATACTATATGTTTTTTAGTAAAAAAGTTCCCAATCACATTTACCAAATCCTGCATGATTTCTGAGGTAGACTTCTTGCCGGTAGCGGGAACTTGTGTAGAAGGCAACATCTTTATATGATAAAGACCGAGCAATACCATTACTGCAGCAATTACGGCAAAAATAATCATCCATGCAGATGAATACGCACCCTTATTGGCATCTATCGAAGCTCCTTCTATCGCTCCGAAATATTCGGCCAGCATACCTGCCAAAGCAACTAATCCACCGTTGGCAACCAATTTTGCCACATTATAGAAAGCTCCCTGTACTCCAATATATTTAGCCTGATCCTCTTTATTCAGTTCTGCCATATATACACCATCGCAAGCGATATCATGTGTGGCTCCACTGAACGCAATCACCGCCATAGTGGAAATACTGATAGCAAAGAAATAATCAAAGAATAACGAAAAAGCTACTACTCCAAACAATATACCACTCAACAGTTCGGTTACCAGTACAAAAAACTTTTTGGTCCGATACATTTCAAGAAAAGGGCTCCATAAGAATTTGAGTGTCCAGGGCATCATGATAAGAGAAGTCCAAAACGTTATCTGAGTATCAGAAATACCCAAATCCTTAAACATGAATACGGAAACCAAATTGATGGCAATAAAGGGAAGTCCCATTGCAAAATAAGCGGTAGGTACCCAATAAATCGGGTTGATAGTTTTTCCTTGAGAAGCAGTTTTATTCTGTTGCATAGTTCAATAGTATATAGATGAAAGGGTCATTTTTCTGACCCATCTATATATAATACAACTAAGAAGGGCAAACTACTAACGCTTGCCCCTACTTTTTTTTATTTTATTGTTACTTCGTCGATAAAGAACCACGAAGGATGCCCTACACCATAATGCCATTCGGGACATTCTTTCGTACCGGTGACCTCAACTTTCACATAACGGGCATGCACTGGCATTTCCGATTCAGTCTTCACTCCGCGGAACTCCACTTTCCCCGAACGGTTTTCCGGCATATCATGTGCTCCCCAATGTGTATAATTCTCTCCATCTTCAGAATAGGAATAAACCACCTTCAGAGGGAAAAGAATCCAAGCTCCGATCTGATGCAGGAAATCCGTATCTATACTATGTATTTCTTTCTCTTTACCCAAATCTATAACAAAAGCACCGTCTGTTCCTTCCCAGCCAATCCAGCTTTCAACGAAAGTAGATCCTCCGAATAGTCCGTCCACTAATGCCGTTTTTCCGATTTCTGCATATTTACCGGTAGGAGGAATAAGATAAGTAACCTTCGCTCCTATCGCAACGCTTTTTTCTGCACGGGGCATATATCTCTCCCGATACAACTGGCAATATTCCACAGGAGAATTGGAACGTTCATTCAATGTCGGTACATTAAATTCTTTCACCCGTTCTTCAAAAAGTGCCAATTTCGGACTGATCTCATTCATATCCGTACCAGTCTCAGTACGGGCAATTTCCAATTCCGAATACTGAATGGGCAAGCGGGCACGCTGCACACGCTTCAGGAATTTATTATCTTCAGCCACCGCTTTCTCTGCATCATCAAACAGTTGATTATAACGTCGCATCAGTTGTGGTTTCAGCATTCCGTATTTATGGGAAACAGGAGAATCATAAATCCACAATCTTTGTCCGCTGCCTATCAACGCTCCCTCCATCACCTTGATATACTGATAAAGGTATGGCGCAGCCTCTCCATAGTATCCATGCAGGAAATGCTGCATCAAAGAATCAACATTCGCTTCGGGGTTCCACATTAACTTAGATACCAGATAGGCACGTAACTCAGCGAAGTCTCCTCCCCTGCTTCCTGCAATCTGTGAGAAATGCATAGTGGCATGATTCTTTTTGAACAGACGAATATTATCCTGCAAGATATGAAAATTAGGGAACGGAGCCAGATAATTATCAAAATTAATACCATAATCCCACACGAAAATATTATTAGTGATGGCAGCCCAGCCTTCCATTGCTTTCACAAACTCTTTACCTGAGGCATTTTCCGTCAAAGTCACTTCACGGTCACAATCTATATCACAAAGCATGATATTCACATTCGGCAATGGCTTCACATGTTTCGGAGGATTCATCGTATACAGATAGGCAAGCGTGGAAAATTCCTTATCGGGAAAACGGGCAGCCAGCTTATTCAAAAAAGTAATGATACTTCCTGAGAGTGCTCCTTCATAATCATCTATCGCTTTGCAGGCATCACATGTACAATTGGTATAATTACCATCATTCTGACTCACAGACATAATATGCTTATCCGGATTTGCCTTAAAAATAGAATCAATCCGCTGAGCCACGATTTCAAAAACTTCCGGGTTACTCAGACACCATTGGCTTGCTTTCCCGGGATGGCGTTTGCCTTTAAAATAAGAATAATATTCCGGATGGTCTTTTCCATATACGGAAGCAGGAAGCAACTTATCAAAAGTATGCACCCAATAACCGGCAGCAAACACTTCGTTTGGCTCTTCCAGCCTGTTCCACCATTTATATATGGAGTCTGTACGAATAGCATAACATTGTGTCTGGCGGTAA
>ERZ773134.3324-NODE-3324-length-10331-cov-7.328143_pt1 | contig 10331 bp, 9 predicted proteins | sample MGYA00580856_ERZ773134 | MGnify/ENA primary metagenome ERZ773134 (study PRJEB29015, sample SAMEA2737823) | human gut metagenome | biome: human gut; feature: human-associated habitat; material: faeces | place: China | collected 2012 ... | reverse complement strand
CGCAGCCGCCGGAGCGGTGCTTGAGCCGTTAGGCGGGAATTGTGCGGTATTGCCCAAGGTTTTTAACGCAAAATCCGGCTGCGTTTGTAGAAATAGGCTACATTCTCGTCTTTTCAGATGTCCTGCAGTCCATGCTGCTCCCTCATGCGGCGCAATGCGCACAGGGCGCGCATTGCCTTTTGGCGGGCGGCGCGCTGTTTGGCGGCTTCCGGCGTTTCGGGCTGGGGCTCTTCCGGCACGGCGGGCGCTTCTTCTTCGGCTTCAGGCTCCTGCGGCTTTTCCCGCGGGGGAAGCGGCATGGCCGGGGCGTCCGGCTCGTCCTCTTCCTCAAAGCTGGGCATTACCGGGGCCATCGGCGTGGCGGAAGGCGGGGTATCGTCCGGGCGCGGGGCATCCGCCGGGCGCACAATGGGCGAAGAGAAGATGGCCCCCGGCACTTCAGTCAGCGCCGGACCGGTCTGGTGGTTGGGGTCCCCGGTGGGATGGTCCGGCTTATCCTCGGTCTTTTCCGGTTCGGGTGTTTCTTCTGTCTTCGGCTGTTCTTCTGTTTCAGCCTCCGGCGCTGCGTTTTCCGGCGTTTCTTCCTCCAGCTGCACGGCTGCGGGCTCTGCCGGGGCGGCAGCTTCTTCCTGTTTTTCCACTTCCTGCAGGGCGGTGCTCTGCTGGCTCAGGGTTTCGGGTTCGTCCTCCTCCCCGGCAGCAGCGGCCTGGGCGCGCAGTTCATCCACCGCGCGGGCCACCGTTTCGGGGCTTAAATCCAGCGCAGCTTCCGGCGTAGGCACGGTGTGCAGCTCCGGCAGCTCGGTTTCCAGCTCGCGGTCCGCGTTATCGGCAGCGCGGGCTTCGGCGGCGGGGTCATTGGCAATGGCTTCGTTCTGCAGGTTCAGCAGCTTGCGGCTCATCAGGCCAAGGTAGTCAATCAGCGCGGCACGCTGGGCCTCCATCTCCCGCACTTCGGCGCGCAGGTTGTTCAGCCGCAGCTGGTGGGCGTTCTGGATCTCATTGGCTTCCGCAGCGGCGGCATCCACCAGCTTTTGTGCCTGGGCTTTGGCCTGGTCGCGGGCCGAAACATCCATCGCCTGGGCTTCGGCCTGGGCGTCCTCCTTGATCTGGTCGGCGCGCACATGGGCGTTAGCCACAATGTCCTCCGCCTTCTGGCGTGCTTCCTGCATGATCTCTTCTTTGCCGTTTTCCAGCGCATTGCGGGCATCGTCCAACTCACGGCCCTTGATGCGCAGGGCGGCTTCGGCCTGGTCGGCACGTTCCTGCAATTTTTCTTTTTCTTTTTGCAGGCTGCCGTTCTTCAGCCGCAGAACGGCCACCTGGTCGTTCAGCGAATGGTTGCGCTCCTGTAGGGCGGAAACCTGGGCGTCCAGGCTTTCTTTCTGGCGTGAGTATGTAGAGCTGCTGCCCGCCAGCGCAGCGTTCTGGCCGGAAAGCCGGTTGTTCTGGGCGGTCAGGGTCTGGCAATGCTGCTGCAATGCAGCGTTTTCCTGTTCGGCCTTGCGGGCCTGGGCTTCGGCCCGGCCAAGGCGCTGTTCATATTCCGTGCAAAGGGCCTGCAGTGCCGCACGCACATCGTCCGGCTCATAGCCGCCAAAGCGTGCTTTACGCATTCCACTCTGCTCCATAAAACGGGTCACATCAATTTTCGGCACGGTATTTTGCCCCCTCCTGCTCCGGGCAGCAGCACGGCAAAAGCTTTTTGTGCAGTTTTGCAATCCTGCGCCTGGGCAAACGTACAATATTAAGTAATATTATACCAATTCCCCTTGTGGTGTGCAACTAATTTGTGTGATGTATGAAAAGTAAAAGAATCGGCTGAATTTCCGCTCTTTCCGCCGCATCTTGGGGTGGGCGGTGTAAAAAATGTAAAAACCGCACCGCTGGTGCAAAATCCGGGCCGGGGGGGTCGTATAATTTAATGGTCAGCCAAATGCTGCAACGGCCCGCGCAGCCCAGCAAGCATTCCCGGCTTGCTATTTTTGTTGCTTTTCACAATTTTCAATTTCACAATTTAGCAGTGCTGCACAAAAAAATGTAGTTCGATTTGTCAATCCTTGTCGCCGCTTTCCCTTGTTTTTGACACATTTGCAGAGTATAATACTCTATCATCGCAAGGGGAATGGTCCCCCTGCGGCGGCCTTTTTTCTTAAAAAGGAGTGTTTTTTGTGATTCGTACATGGTGCAAAGACCATCCCATCCAGTTCATGGCCTGCTACCTGGTCTTTTATCTTGCGTTTTTCAAATTGTTGGAACAGGGCATCCAGGTGCCGGATCTGGTGCTCCACTGCCGGTTGGATGATCTGATTCCGTTCTGTAAATACGCCATCATCCCTTATTACCTGTGGTTCGCCTGGATCCCCTGTACACTGTTCTATTTGTTGTGGTTCAATGACCGGCGGGAATTCTGGCGGCTGTGCCTGCCGCTGTTTACCGGCATGACCCTCTCGCTGCTGTTCTGCGCAATCGTACCCAATGGTACCGACCTGCGTCCCGCTTACATTTACGGCAATGATATCTTTACCCGCACGGTACGCGCTTTGTGGCGCACGGATACGCCCACCAACGTCTTCCCGTCCATCCATGTGTTCAACTCCGTCACGCTGGCGCTGGCTTATCACCACTGCGCACGGCTGCGCGGCCGCAAATGGCTGTGGGTGCGCGTATCTGCCGATCTGCTCTGCGTTTCCATCATTCTTTCCACCATGCTGTTAAAGCAGCATTCGGTGTTTGATGTGATGGGCGGCATCATTCTGGCTCTGACGCTGGACGCCGTGGCCGATGCCGTTGCCCTGCGCACAGCGCCCTCGGTTGCTTATCGCCACAACCATCACCATGCGCTGCCCGAACGTTCTTAAATGTTTACCGGTTCCTGAAAAGGGGCCGGTTTTTGTTTGCAATCTTTCGGGGGAGAGGATATAATTCCGGCAAGGCCCTGCGTGTGGGACGATGCGGAGCATCGTCCCCTACAAATGTTTTTTAGGTTGGTAACAAATTATTTAAGTTCCACCGCGGCGGGGTAAGGTCACCTATCTCCAGCCTAAGAGCCGAACCTATGGTTCGGTTGGCCTCCAAAACGCGCCTGCGTGCGCAGCGTCCTACAGATTGTTTTTTATGTGCAATCGCCCTTGAAACCACCTCCAACCCGTAGTAGTGCATTAAGGCTAAAACTTCACCTTTTTGCTCTATCTAAAAAAATTAGAGCCGCTTCGTAACAAAGCCAAATGGAGAAAGTCTCCAAATCATAAAAAGTAAATCTTTAGAATTACCACACTAGTAGGGGCGCACATTGTGTGCCCGCCGCCCTATCATCTGCTCCTCTTGCGGGCAAGCCGCTCACCATCCCCACAAACTCCCGCCCCTCAAATCACCACACATCCCATCAAAAAGCCCCCGTTTCATCTTGCAGTACGCCCCAAAATGTGGTATTCTATCCTCAGCAAAGTTTTACTGTGTCCTAATCATTCAAAATATTTTTCACTATTTCTACTGATACGGAGGAATATTCATGCAAAGCATTCAGACTGTATCCGAAAATACAATTTATGTCGGCGCAAGTGACCGCCGCCTGGCAAAGTTTGAAAACCTGTTTCCCATTCCGCGCGGCGTCAGCTACAACGCCTATGTGATTCTGGATGAAAAAACCGCCCTGCTGGACACCGCCGATGCCAGCGTTGGCGCACAGTTCCTGGAAAACGTTGCCGCCGCCCTGGATGGCCGCAAGCTGGACTATCTGATCGTGGACCACATGGAGCCGGACCACGCCGCCATGATCGAAGCCGTGCTGGTGCGCTGGCCGGATCTGCGCCTGGTGGTGAACGCCAAAACCCTGCCCATGCTGAAAATGTACTTTCCCACGGACAGCGCCGCCATTGACGATGCCCTGGTAGTAAAAGAGGGCGACACGCTGGACCTGGGAAAACACAAGCTGACCTTTGTGATGGCCCCCATGGTACACTGGCCGGAAGTGATGATGACCTTTGACACCACCACCGGTACCCTGTTCAGCGCCGATGCTTTTGGCACCTTTGGTGCCCTGGAGGGGGCCCTGTTCGCTGATGAGGTAGACTTTGCCGGCAAATGGCTGGACGATGCCCGCCGCTACTACGCCAACATTGTGGGCAAGTACGGCGTGCAGGTGCAGGCTGTGCTGAAAAAGGCCGCCACCCTGCCCATCGAGACCATTGCCCCGCTGCACGGTCCCGTGTGGCGCAAGAACCTGGGCTGGTTCATTGGCAAGTATGACCTGTGGAGCCGCTGCGAACCCGAAGAAAAGGCGGTTGTTGTGCTGTACGGCAGCATGTACGGCAACACCGCAAGCGCTGCCAACGCCCTGGCCGCCAAAGTTGCCGCCAAGGGCGTAAAGGTTGCTGTGCATGACCTTTCCTGCATTGACAACAGCGAAGCCGTTGCCGAGTGCTGGCGCGCATCCACCATTGTGCTGGCCGCCCCCACCTACAACGGCGGCATTTACCTGCCCGCCGCCAACCTGCTGGAGGACCTGAAAGCCCTGAACCTGCACGACCGCACCTTTGCCCTGGTGGAAAACGGCAGCTGGGCCCCGATGTCCGCCAAGCTGATGGCCGCCAAAATCGGCGAGCTGAAGAATTGTACCGTGCTGGATGCCAAGGTAACGGTGCGCGGCCGCCTGACCGCCACCCAGGATGCCGAACTGGAAGCCTGCGCCGCCGCGGTTGCCGCCAGCATGTAAAAATTTCGCCATTCCCTGAAACGATCAACCATAAATACAAAAGCCATGCCGCCGTGGTTTTTCCACAAAGCGGCATGGCTTTTGTTGAATGTTGGGTTTGCTTTTTGCTTTTCTTTGCTGGCTTACAGCTGCAATTTCGGGCTGTTCCCGGTGTTTCCGGTCAGGCCATCGGCACGCAGCATGTTTTCCATCACATCAATGTCAGTCGAAACGTCCAGCGCGTCATCCTCAAACAGGCGGTCCAGCTGGGCTTCAAAGGCGGTCACAAGGGTATCCATCACCTGTTCAATGCGCTGTTTGGACTCGCGGATGTTCTCCCCCTCCACGCCCTGGGCATCCAGCTCGGCATACGTTTTGAGCAGCTTCAGGGCCGTGGGCAGATAGTAATCCATGAACTTGCGCATCTGCGGCAGCTTGTCCGGGTTCTGCTTGGCCTGGGCAAAAATTTTGGCGCTGACGGCTTCCAACCGGCTGATCTTATCGGACATTTCCTCGCCAGGGATGGCATCATTCAAGGCCCGCAGCTGGTTCAGAATCTGGGCATAATTGTCCTCCGCCTTTGCTTCTTCCGGCTGGGCTTTTGGGGCTGCCGCGGGGGCAGGCTGCGGAGCGGGCGGTGCGCCGCGTACCACCAGGGTACCGGTGCGCATATCCAGGTAGGCGTTTTCTCCAAACACGCCCTTGTCAATGCAGTTTTCCAGGTGCTTGCAGCACTTGGCGTAATTGCAGGGGATGGCATCCGCGATCTCCTGAATTTTCATGTAGGGGGCGTTGCCAACAATGTTACTGATCTTTTTGCGCATGCGGCGGCCGGTGCGCAGCTTCCACCCGGCAAACAGGAAGCCCGCGCCCGCAAACAACAGGGTCACGCTGCCCGCAAGATCCTGGAACAGCCAGGTCCAGTAACTGCCGCCCTGCGTAAGGGCTTCCGGCAGCCAATACACGGCTTCCGGCAGGTTGGCCACCATGGCAATGGAAAAAATCACGCCCAGAACCGTCAGGGCAATGCTCCAGCCCTCACCTTTATCCTTGCGGCCGCGCTCATTCTGGCGGGCGGTCTGCTCCGGGTCATACGCCTGTGCGCGGTCCGCGTTCTGGTAGATCTCGACCCGCTTCTCGGCTTTGTGCGCGGCTTCTTCCGCTCTCTGCACCACGCGCTGGGCATCCCGGCGCATCTTTTCCACTTTCTGCGGGTCCGCATAGATGGGGCGGGCGGTGTACGGCTGGCCGGTCTGCCGGTTGTTCTGGCTCCAGCTCTGCGGCGCAGAGATTTTGCCCATTCGCAGCAGATGGTTGATGATCATCATTGCAACGCCAATCGGCCACGCCGCAAAGCAGAATGTGATTACGATCACCCACCAGGGGATTTGGAACACGCCATCCCCTTTGTGGTATTCCTGGCTGGCGTCTTGCCAGGGGCCGCCGGGCTGGTCATACAGCGGCTGCTGCCGCGCACGGTCCTGGTCTTCGTTATAGGGGTTCGGGTTATACGGGTTTGGCATTCCTTTTTCCTCACATATCTTGTTTACGGCAGGTCCGCAATCAGCTGCCGCAGTTCGTCCGAAAGATAATAGGTGCTGCCCTGCTGGTAGGGGTTGTTTTTGTTGTACGGCACATGGGTGCACAGGTAGTCCACCCAGTGGGAGTACCCGGCAACCGTCAAGTGAATGCCGTCATTCTGGGCATAATCCGCCGTCAGGTAGCCATCCTCCCCGGTAAAGGCTTCGGTCAGGTTCAGGTAATAGAACCCGCGCTCCTTGCACATTTCTTTGATTTTATCGTTCATGCTGCCCACGCGCTCGGGGGTCAGGCCGGGGGCCTGGTCCAGTGCTTCGGGCCGCACGTTCAAAATGGACTGCACAAAGATCATGCTGTTGGGCAGCGTGCTTTGCAATTCATCCAGCAGTTTGCCGTAATACGCCAAAAAGCCTTCATCATTGCCCAATCCCGCCAGTGCGTTGGTGCCGATCAGCAGGTACAGCTTGGCGGGCTGCTGCTCGGCCAGGATATCCAGCGGAACCTGCTCGGCATCGTCCTCGTTGGTGTTTTTCAGTGCGGTGCGGTTCACGATCTGGTTGGGGCTGGTGCCTTCATACCCCAGCACCAGCGCACCACCCACGTTAATGTCATAATACGCAATGCCTGCGGTCAAAGAATCGCCCAAAAATGCCGCATCGGAAAACCAATCGGTGCTCACCCGGCCAAACTCCGGCACCATGTCGGGGGCCTGCGGGGCGGCGGTGTAAGTATAGGTTTCGGCCTGCTGCACCGGGCCAATGGTTCCCCAGTCAATGCTTGGGCCGCCGTTGCCGGAGCCATCGCTGCCGGCATAGGGCACGGGGGCCACCAGCCGCTCGGCCTGGGCGGTCTGCTCTGTGCCAACCGGCACATTTTCCACAGCTTTGTTGCTTGGCAGCAGCAGGGTAATCACCCCGGCCAACAGCAGAATGCCCGCCGCTGTGCCCGGCTCGTTTGCCGTGGTCGCGGGATGCGTGGCCCAGCAGTCTCCGAGTAGTTCACGCAAGGATCCCCCGCCGGTCCGGCAGGCGCGGTTTGCAATATAGGCGGGGATGCGGCGCGCTGCCCCGGTTGGGCTGCTGCGCATGATAGGACGACCGCTGCTGCGGGCGGGGTGCTGCCCGGTGCACGGGCTGCGGCTGGGCCGCCGGGCGTTCCGCTGTACGGCGGCGCGGCGGCGGCTCCGGTGGCTGCTGCGCCGGGCGGGTGGGCCGCTGCGGGGGGCGCTGTGCCCCAAGGCCCGCCGGATCCACCCCGCGCCGTACCTTGCCGCTGCCGGGCGCGTTCACTTTCCTGGGCATTCTGTTCTGCTGCGGCTGGCTGCTCTGGTAGCCGCCGTATCCGCCTTCTCGGTTTGGCATTGCCGTACACCTCCCTGCTGGCTTTTGCCGTATCCATAAAAATAAAGCTTTGGTGTTTATTGTAGCATATTTTTGCCGGCAAAAACAGACCCTGACCATAATTTCCCGCGCAATACAGCGCAAAGCCCGCACAGCAGCTTGCTTTGCCGTGCGGGCTTTTGTCTGTTGCAAATGATTACGGCTGCACAAATACCTGGGCTGTGCTGCTGCACGCAGCCTGCGCGGTTCCGCTTGGGCCGGAACCTGCCGCATCCTGTACCGCCGTCAGGGTCAGTGTCACCGTATATTGGGTATCGCTTTGGGGGCAGATTTGCGGCAGCGGCGCATCCCACCGCCCGGCGCCAACGGGCTGCCCGGCCCCCACGCGGAAGCACCCCATCACCTGGCCATTGGCATCCGTTACCGTATAGGCTGCGTTGCACCACGCATTGTTTGTGCCGTCCGGCAGGGCACTGCTATCCCCGTGCGGCGGGCGCAGCATGTAGCCAAAGTTCACTGCCTGCCCGTCCTGTATCGTTTGGTCTACCGGGAAGCACGGTGCATTCAGCGGCAGGTCCATCCCAACCGCCGGGTATCGCACCATATAATCGGTTTCATGTACGGTTTGCAGAACCCCTCCTTCCCCCACCGGAATGCCCTGCCCGCCAAAGCTGCTGCCGCGCGCTGGCTGCAGCCCGGCAAGCTGGACCACCAGCTTTTTGCCTGTTGTAAAATCAAACCCGGAAACCGTCAACACCCCGTTATCCAGCGCCGCAGCCACTTTGGGGCAGTTCTGCATCGTCTGGCTCCACCCTTGCGGGGTCTTGTCCACCGCCCAGTATTGCAGCCGCGCACTGCCGGCATCCAGCTCCGATGCCAGGGTATAGCGGATCACCGCGTCTGCCCCGCCCGCTTCGCTACTGGTTTCCAGGCGCAGGGTGTAGCTACCCGCGGCATCGTCCCAGGTTGTGCTGGCATCCAGCTGCCAGCCGGTCTCTTTTTGCTGCGTGTTCTCCTCTACCGGGGTGATGGACGGCAGTTTCATCTGCTGCAAAACGGTATCCAGCCTCTGCCGCAGCGTTGCGGGGAGCTCTGCCCGCAGTTCCGCCCGGCGCTGGTCCGAAAAGCAGTCCAGATAGGTTTGCAGTGTTTCGCGGTCTTTCGCTGCCAGAACCGACCGGTAAAAGCTTTCCGCCTCCGTCGCCAGCCCGGTTTCCTCTGCCTGGGCCTGAACTGGGGCTGCTGCCCCCAGCAGAAGCATCACCACCAGCGCCAGACTGATCCCCGCCCGCTTCATTGACTCTTATCTCCGGGCTGTTCTATTTCCGTTCCGGGCGGTGCGCCCAAGGCAGCCTGATCCAGCAGTCCCTCATTGCCCCGTAAGCTGCCCGGCTCCACCGCCAGCGTTACCCGGTGCGGCGTACCAGCCGCCCACGGTTGTTCCTTCAAATCCAGCTGCTGCATCACCGCCCAGCCTGCCGCCTGGGTCACCGCCCCGGCTGCGCAGCGCAGCCACGCCGTAAACAGCGCGCCCATCAGGCAGCACGCCGCCAATACCATCGAAGCTGCTCCCACAGCAAAACGTACACGCTCTTTCATTGTGTCAGCCTCCTTCCCATTCCGCCCACAGCGGAAGCCCCGCACAGCCCGCCTTATCCGCCTGCGGGGATCACCCTCTCTGTTCAAGCCCAATGCCTGTCCGCGCTGCATGGCTGGCGGCTATTATGGATTCTCTCCACCATGCCCCGCCGGGTTCTGTTCCTGCTTTGACGCCCCTGCTCCTGCCTGCCGCCAATGGCGGATATGTACGTTGGTACCCGGCAGTGCGCCCCTGCTGTCCCTTTGCCCGGCTGACGGCTTGTATCGCCGCACCATGCTGTGAACAGCTCCGCCGCCCTGGCCAAAGGCAGCGGCCGCTGTTCTCTTTGCGTGTTATGATGATACCACCCCGCCCGCGCATAAAATGCAAAACCCTGTCAGCCCCCGAAAAAACTTCCCGACAGGTTTTTAAAAAATTTTGATTTTTTTGAAATTTATGCTTGACATTCTCTTGCCCAGTTGCTATACTATAAAAGCTGAATCAAGCAAGCGTGCTTACAGCGCAAAACAAATATTGCCCCATAGCTCAGTTGGTTAGAGCACCTGACTGTTAATCAGGGTGTCGTCCGTTCAAGTCGGACTGGGGCAGCCAAATAAACCTTGAAGCTTCTGCTTCAAGGTTTTTCTTTTATGTTTTTTATGGGCGGTATCAGTATCTGCTCCATATTGCCGCTTTTCCCCTCTACCCCAAAATCTGCACTGAATTTTTTCTCTATCCGCAATCACGGGGTTTGGCATTGTTTTGTTCCGCTTCAGCCTGCTTATACATAGTCAGGCCCCCCGGCTAAGCCGGGGGGCTTGCGGAAGCCCTAAGGTGTATCTGAAAACAAAGAAGATGACGGATATTTCGCAAACACAAGCAGGATTTTACGTGTGTAGAATATCGAAAGCGGCGTTCAGCTGCTTCGCCTGCGCAGGAAAGCGCTGTGCCGCAGTATCCCGGAAATTACGGGAAAGATACGTTTCTTTCCTCTTCATCGTCCGTTACCCTTTCTTTTTGTACCCGCAGTCACAGCAGGGTCCGCCGGAGGCAAGGGTGTACTGCCGCACAAAATCCGTCACGCCGCCCGCCTCGCTCATGGTGTAGTCCAGATGGCACAAAGCAGGGGTCAGGTCGTACAGTCCCAGCTCCTTCATCAGCACACAGATACCGCACCTGG
>ERZ773134.3323-NODE-3323-length-10333-cov-4.872835_pt1 | contig 10333 bp, 8 predicted proteins | sample MGYA00580856_ERZ773134 | MGnify/ENA primary metagenome ERZ773134 (study PRJEB29015, sample SAMEA2737823) | human gut metagenome | biome: human gut; feature: human-associated habitat; material: faeces | place: China | collected 2012 ... | reverse complement strand
TCGCCGCCGACCACGCGCGCCGCGGTGATCGAAGCCGAGACGCCGCAGATCGAGACGCCGCTCGAAAGGATCATCGCCGTACGCTCGTCGACCTTCATGCGGCGCGACACCCAATAGGCGAAGAACCACACGACGGCGACCACCAGACAGGCCTGCACCAGACCGAAGACGCCCGACTTCATCACGTCGCTGAAAAGGATCGTGGCACCGAGACATACGACGCCGATCTTGATGTAGAATTCGCCCTGAATCGCCGGTTTCATCCACTCCGGGACCCGCCACACGTTGCGGATCAGCAGACCGAAGAGCACCGAGAAGAAGACCGATTCGAAGCCGTAATAGGAGACGGCGGGAATCTTGGCTACGATCTGCGCCAGCAGGGAGACGGCGAAAACCACCGCGAGCGACGGCAGCAATCCCCTGAGCGGGCGGCGCAGCAGCAGGCACCCGACGTAAAGCACCGCCAGCACGACGGCGAAGAGGTAGGCAATATTGCTCCATGCGGCGGCGCCGAGCAGTGTCGCGGGAACTTTGGGAAGCCCCGCGGGTACGATCGCCGCAAGCGCCAGCAGGGGTATGCTCACCCAAACCACCACCCAGTCCTCGACCCGGAATTGTTCCATCCATTTTTTCATAAAGCGTTCTGTTTTTTCAATATTAGAATATGCCGGACAGCATCAGCGCAACCACGTTGCGGCCGGAGACGTCGCGGGCTGCGTAATCTTCGTAGGTATAGTCCAGCTGGCAGCGCAGGTACTTCACGGGCTGCCACGTAAGGGCCGCCGTATAGTTGGTCTGGCGGCTCGAACTGCGGGCGCTGTTTTCGAGGAAGGTATCGTAGCGCACGGCAGGCAGCAGCGTCTTCGTCACGCGCCACCCGGCCACGGCGTACCAACCCTCGCTGTCAAGGTCTCCCGTCGTGCCGCAGATATATTCGCCGCGCACGACGACCGGACCGCGGTCGTAGCAGGCTCCGGCCCCGTAGCGGACGCGCTTGAGGTAATCCGCGCCGTATTCGCCCCAATAGTACGACCCGGCCAGCTGCAATCCGGCGGCGGGTTTCAGCGTCAGGCGTGCCACGACGTCCTTGCTCTTGTTCTTGTCCCTGACGTTCAGCCCCTCGCCGTTGAAGACGCCGATGTTGTAATTCAGGATGCTGTATCCGTCGCGGCGGAAAAATCCGCCGAAAAGCTGCGCTCCCATGTCGCGCCCCGTGGCCGAAAGTCCGCAAAGATCGTTGAAGCCCATCAGCTTGCACAACGACAGCGGATACTCGATAAACTCGTACCTGAGCGGCACGTATTCGGTATTCTCGATCGAGAAGGGCAGTTTGTATTCGCCCAGCTGGAGATTCAGCTCGTCGAACGGTCGGTAACACAAATATGCGTCCACGATCTTCGGCGACGCGAATTCGATCTGAACGCGGTAGTCGAGTTTGGGAGCGATGTTGCCCGACAGGCTTAGGCGCACGCGCTTGATAAAGAAGGAGGACGAGTTATCGCTCCATTCGTAGCCGGTCTGGAGGTATCCCGAAATCGCAGGCAGGGCGGCCAGCACCTTGTCCCATGCGGACGTTTTGGCCTTGAGCGCCGCGACCTCTGCGGAAAGCTCCCCGACCGTAGCCGTGCAGAGCGTATCGGGCTGTTGGGCATAGGAGGCGCCAAACAGCCCGAACGACAGCAAAACTGGTAAAATCAATCTCATAAACAGAATCGTTTGGGTCTGCAAAAGTCGCAAATTCGGCGCAACCGATCAATACGCGAAAATACCTAAAAAGAACAAAACCGGGTCCGAAAGGCATCCGAGCGCAGCAGCGACCGGACTGAAAACGGACAAGAAGGGTCGTTTGCGAGGCAAATAGGGGGGGGGCAGAAGGTCTGCGGCAAACACCCGAAAAAAGAGGAGCGGACGCTCGCGGGGCAGTCGGTCGTGAACCTGCACGAAAATGCGCGCGAGGCGGTGGCGCCAGATACTGCGCAGGCATCGAGGTCGTCGCGCATCAAAGTTGATGCGGGCATCGCGGGTATCGAGGTGGGTGCGGGCATCGAAATTGTCTCGCGCATCGCTGCCGAAGAGAACGCCGCGACCGCAACAAACGACAACGACGGGGCAATCCCCGCCGAAGTACGAAAATATCTTCAGGCCGTCCTTCACCGCCAAGCCCGACGGTTCGGGCATCGGTCCGAACGTTGTGCATCCACATCATGCGCCCCTATGACGGATCGCGGCGTCCGACGGCAACACCGGCAGCCGCGCGGCTTCACGCCCGTATTCGGAGAGATACCCCTGCAAAACCGCCGGAAAGGCGGTCAAGAAGGCGTCCGAAGCGCATCCGCATACCCCACTTATCGGGGCATCGGGAAGGAGAGCGTCCGTGCGTCGAGGAACGCATCGGGGAACGGACTCCAGTTCCACGCCTGACCGTTCGAAAGGTTGAAGTGCGACCCAAGACGCAGCGAGTTATTGTCGATCACGGTCACGCGCGAAGGCAGGTTCTCCTTCTGAATCACCACCACCGAAGTCATCGAGACGGCCGGCTTGACCTTCATCGGCGCAGCGGTCCGGAAGTCGGTTTTCCACGGCGACATGTGGGCCAGCGAGTCGGGAACGGACATCTCGACCCGAAGCGAATCGGGAAGCCTGAAACTGCCGGTACGGGTCGAATCGGGCCGCACGAGCCGGAACTTGCCCGGCTCCTGCGCCGAAAGCGAAAACGCCGCGAACAAGGCGACGGCGATCATAAACATCCTTTTCATAACTTTCCTTCTATTTTCTGTTGCACTTTTCCTAAAAAACCTCCCGCAGAATCCGGACCGACTGCACGGCGCTGATGGCGTCGAGGTGGTACCCGAAATAGACCAGCACGGCGTTGAGAAACTCGACCCGCTGGCCGCGGTTGAGACCGATCTCCGAGAGACAGCGCACGTCGCACTCCAGAAAATCGCGCAACATGCAGGCGCACTCCCTGTTCATATAGCTAACGTGCGCGGGCCGGGTTTTCGTATAAAGCCCCTCGCGGATATCGAACCAGTCGCCGGAGGCGTATTCGTTGCCGGGACAAAACCCCAGAAACCGGCTCAGGTTGGCGAGAAACCACAAATGGAAATTGGCCACCCCCTCGTCCATCGAGTCGAGCGCCCCGACGCAGTTCCACACGAAGTCGAAAAGCGCTTCGTTGGGTTCGTCGTACTCCCTGACGAGGCGGTACAAAACCTCTGCCATGAAGAGCGCCATGGTCGATTTGCGCACGTCGAAAGGCAGACTCTGCAAGACGAATCCGCCCCGCACCTCCTTGAAGCGGTGCATCTGCTGCCGCGGCGATTCCAGCCCTTCGAATTCGACGGGAAACATCGGTTGGAACAGCGCCAGCTTCGAACCGCGTCCATTGCGGCTGCGCACGCCCTGCACCATGTAACTGCGGCGGCCGCCGGCATCGGTCAGGAGGTAGACGACCATCGACGAATCGCCGTATTTGAGCGTATGGAGAACTACCCCGCGCCCCTTGTACGTCTTCAACTTACTCCTTGCGTACGTGTACCGTCACCCAGCCCTCCTTCACCGCCGTAGCAACGGGCCTGAGTCCCAGTTTTTCGGCGCAGGCCGTGATCGCCGGAACGTCGGGTTCCAGAAATCCGCTCATCACCAGATCGCCTCCGGCGTCGAGCGCGGCGGCATAGGCCGGCATGTCGGCCAAGAGGATGTTGCGGTTGATATTGGCCAGAATGAAACCGTAATGCCGTCCGGCGATGCGGCGCACGTCGCCCAGCATCGGCGTAATGCGGTCCGCGACACCGTTGGCGGCGATATTCTCGCGGCAGTTGGCGTCGGCCCAGTCGTCAATATCGACCGCATCGACATGCTCCGCGCCGCATTTGGCGGCGACGATCGACAGCACGCCCGTGCCGCTGCCCATGTCAAGCCCCCGGCGGCCCGCGACGCCCAGATCGAGCACGGCGCGCGAAACGAGCCACGTGGTGGCGTGGTGTCCGGTCCCGAATGACATCTTGGGCATGACGACCACCTCCATGACCCCTTCGGGGGCGGGATCGTGGAACGGCGCGCGGATCAGCAGGCGGCCTTCGACATCGACGGCCGGGAAATTGCTCTCCCATACGGCGTTCCAGTTCTGGGTCTCGATGGCGATATAGCGTCCCTGCACGCCGTAGCGGGCCAGCAGGGCATCGACCCCGGCTTTGCAGTCGGCCAGCCGCTCCTGCGGAATGTAGGCTTTGAGCGTCCCGTCTTCGGTTTCGAAACTCTCGAAGGGATAGTCGGCCAGCTCGGCGGTCAGTATTTCGGCCTGCTCATCCTCCGAAAAGGCAATATTCAACGCTATATAGTTCATATTATGTAAAATTTATCTATCTTAGCCCGGACAAAGTTAGCGATAATCTCGGAATATAGCAGGCAAAGGATGGCAGAAAATACGAAAAAGTGGGAAGAGACGGGACGTCGTTACCGGACCTATATCAAACTCGAAAAACGTCTCTCGCAAAATACCGTGGAATCGTACATGCGCGACCTGCGCCAGTTCGCGCACTTCATCCTCCGCCAGTACGACGTCGCCCCCCGCAAGGTCGAGGGAACGATGATCGAGCGCTATATGGCATGGCTCTTCGACCGTGGGCGCGAAAAGACCTCGCAGGCCCGCTGCCTGTGCGGCATCCGCAGTTTCTTCAACTTCCTGCTGGTAAACGACCAGATCGAAAGTTCGCCCGCCGAGTTCGTCGACACGCCCAAATTCGGACGCCCGCTGCCCGACATCCTCACCACCGACGAGATCGACAGCATCATCGCCACGGTCGACATGCGCTCGACCAAGGGGCTGCGCGACAGCGCCATGCTCGAAGTGCTCTACTCGTGCGGCCTGCGCGTCTCGGAGCTGACCTCGCTGCGGCTTTCGGACCTCTTTTTCGGCGAAGGATACATCCGCGTCATCGGCAAAGGCGACAAACAACGGCTGGTGCCGATCAGCAACACGGCGCGGGACAAGATACAGCGGTATCTCGAAGAGCGGCGCAGCGCACGTTCGGGCGAGGAGACGGTGTTCCTCAACAACCGCGGCGGACAGCTCACGCGCGTGATGGTCTTCACGATCCTCAAGCGGGCCGTCGAGCGCGCGGGCATCGACAAGCACATCAGTCCCCATACCTTCCGCCACTCGTTCGCCACACACCTGCTCGAAGGAGGCGCCAGCATACGTCAGGTGCAGGAGATGCTGGGACACGAGAGCATCCTCACCACCGAAATCTACACCCACCTCGACAGCGACCACCTGCGCCGCACGCTCGAAGAGCACCTGCCGATATAAGCCGGCGGGAATCCGGAGGAAAAGGCGAATGCGGCCGCCCGGACAGAGTGAGACCGCATACGTACACGCAGACGGAACCGCCGTTCGCACGGACAAAACCACACTCGCAAAAAAACAGCGAAGCCGGGGATCGAACCCCGGCTTCGTCGTTTTGCGGCGCAGAAGCGTCATTCGCCCTGCACGCAGTCATAGACAAGAATATTGGCCCGGCGGTTGCTCGACGATCCGTCGCGGCACGCCACGCCCAGATAGAGTTTGCCGCCACGCACCTTCAGACTCTCGCCCTCGGCATAGCCCGTGGTCGTAAGTCCCGCGGCGGCAAGTCCCGCCTTGTCGGCGATGGCCGCCACTTCGGTACGCGGCACGACGATCTTGCCGCTGTAGTTGAAGACCGTGACATAGGCTTTCGATTCGAACGAATCGGCGCCCGTCTCGACGGCGTTGCCTTCGTAGAAGTAGACGTAGTTGCCCGCCACTTCGTGTCCCTGATGCGAATAGGAGTAGACGTCATTCTCCTTGTCCGACCCGGCGGGCACCGAAAAACTGCCCAGCACGCGGCAGTCGTTCAGGTCGCGGGCCTCGATCTCGCGGGTCACGGGGTCGCTGCCCGCCGAACCGACCGTCACCGTGGCCGTCATCTTCTTGAGCGGCAGGGCCAGCGCTTCGTCGAGATCGAAAATCCAGAAGTAGCGCACGCCCGACCTGCGCGAACCGATGAGCAGGCGGCGCGCCCCGAAGTCGATCGAGACCTGCTGGTCGTACTGTCCGTCCTTGTTGAGAAAGAAGGTCTCTCCCGCATAGCCGGCGTCGGAGGTCGCGCCCGGAACGAATTCGACCCGCGACACGGACCAGTTGTCGCCGTACTCGCCGCTTTTGTCCACCGAGGCGTTGCTGTTAAGCCAGATGTAGGTCTTGCCGTCGGAAGCCTCCTCGGCGACGATCTGCGTGCCGTGACCGAAGTACTTGAGGATCATGCAGTCGGACTGCGCATTCAGCCCCGGACCCGCGGCACGGCAGATGTTGAGCGTCGCGCCGTCGGAGCCGACCTGCGAGTAGTAGATGCTGCCGCTTTCGGTCAGGTCGAAGCCCTGCATGATGCGCCGGGGAGCGTACAGCAGTACGTTCTTGCTGTAGATAATCCCATCGGAGAGCGGGGCCGCGAGCGCAGCCGAGGGGTCGAGCGGCGGCTCCTGCAGCGTGGCGACCGTACAGCGGGCCGAATAGCTGCGGTAGCGGGCCGTAATGACGGCCGTGCCGAAGGCGCGGAGCGTCACCAGTCCGGTCTGATCGACCGTGGCGACCGTCTGGTCGGAAGAGCTCCACTTGAGCGTGACTCCGGCATCGGCGGGACGGGTCGCGGCGACCAGTTGGAACGACTGCCCGACGGTAAGTTCCAGATCCTTCTCGTTGAGTTTGAGCGACGTGATCTGCACCGGCCTGTCATCCGAGGAGCATCCGGCGCCCGCTGCGGCCGAAACGACGGCCAGCAACAGCAGAGTGAGGTATTTTTTCATACTGTTCGTTGTTTTCATCAGTTCATGTTCTCATCGACGACCGACACCGAGAAAGTGCCCTTCAGGCGCGTCGAACCGCCTCCGCCCGTAGTGATCGTATTGTTCGCCGTAATGCGCACGTTGGCCGAGACCCGGTAGCGTATCCAGAGCGTACCCGAATTGATCGTGACCTCGACGGGGAAGTCGTACGAGAAATAGCCCGTATTCCCGCCTTCGAAAAGCGGACTGTCGTAGGCGCGGACATGGTAGGTCACCTCGGTATTGTTGAAGGTTCCGCTCTTCGCACCGCCGGCCTGCCGCCAAGTCTGCCCGTCGGCCGAGTACTCGATCAGGAAGAACCCCGCCGAAGAGCCCGAACCGCCGATGCTGCCCGTACAGTTGATCTTCGTGCCGGAGACGAGGTATTTCACCGGAATCTTCTGCAGCCAGTAATCGCCGGTATAAAGCCCCTTGAGATAGGCGTGCCCGTCGTTGTAGCCCCAACTGTTGACCGCCGAAGCCGTCTTGGCATCGGCTTCGACGACCGTGATGTAAGCGCGGCCGTCCTCCGAAACCAGACTGTGCGACGCGGTTACCCAGTCTGGCTGCCGGGCTTTCAGGGCATTGACGTCCTCGGTACTGCCCTTGACGGGACAGAACTCCCACGTCACGGGAAGCCCCTCGATCGGCATTTCGCTCATGGCGTACACCTTGGCGCGGGCCGTACCGATCTGCACGCCGTCCACCGACACGGCGAAGGCCGCATAGCCCGGCACGGTCGGCGTTCCCGCAATGTCGAGCGCCACCGTAGCGCCGCCGTTGACGAGCCGGACCGAGGCGCCGGCCACCGAAAGGCCCTGCGAATCGCCGCTCAGGGTGCAGCTCACGTCGATCGTCTCGTCGCCGTAGGCATTGGCGTAGGTGAAGCAGAGCCGCGATTTCGAAGCCTCCTGCTCGATGAGGTTGCCTTCGACATAGGGCGCGCCGTAAACGACAGCGCCGTCGGCCTGCGTGACCGTGATCGGATATTGCCTGCCGCCGCTTTCGAGGTAGATGGTCGCGGTGCGCTCGGCGGAACGGTTGTGCGTGGCCGAAACGGCGATCCACTCGAACGCGCCGCTGCCGACGCCTTCGGAGGGAGAGGTCGAAAGCCATCCGGCGTCTTCGGGAATCACGGTTCGCCAGCTGCCGTTGCAGCGGAGCGTGATCTGCTTGGACGAGGCCAGACAGCTGGCGAAGCGGATCGAATCCGTCTCGCGGACCAGATAGCTGTCATCGTCGTCGCTGCACGCCGTCGTCAGCGCCGCGCACCCGGCGGCCAGCAGCAAAAACTGATATATTCGTTTCATGATTTTCATTTTTCAGGTTCGCAATCGTTTATTTCTTCCAGCCCGGATTCTGGCCCAGCGCGGGATTGTCGTTGAGGGCCGTGGTCGGGATCGGCCGCACGTACTTCTTGTCGTCCCACTTGCGGTTCATGCGGATGTAGCACTCGATATAGCCGCTGTCGCCGTCGGTAAGCGCATAGTCGCCGCCCAGCACCCGGTAGGTCACGCCCGGCTCCGTCACCGGGGGATTTTCGCGCACGAAGCAGACGTCGCCCGAACCGTCGCCGTCCATGTCGTAGACCTTGCCCAGTTCGCCCACATAGACCCCGTACCACGGGCGTTCCAGCAGCCGCCCCATGCCCCAGCGCATGTCGTCGTCCCAGCGGCAGTTTTCGAGCAGCAGTTCGATGCCGCGTTCGCGGCGGATCTCCAAGATGGCCATGTCGGTCGTGGTGTTGAGGAAGTATTCGGCCATGTAGGGATCGTAGGCCGAAGGCATCGTGCCGTCCACCCCGGCGCGTTCGCGCAGGAGTTTGATCGTGGCGTTCCAGACCGTCTCGCTGAATTCGCCCAGTTCGGCCTTCGCCTCGGCGTAGTTGAGCAGCACCTCGGCGTAACGCATGATGGGCAGCGAGTTGTAGGAAACCGATGCCGACTCGTATGCCTTGTCGTCGATGTTGAACTTGATGACCTGGTAGCCGGTCAGCGTCACCGTGAAATCGGGGGGTGTTGCGGTCGAGATGCCGCCCACCAGCTTCGTGTAGCCCGGCGTGATGATGCTCTGCGAGAGCCGGTAGTCGCGGTTTTCGACTTCGGTCGTGAACTCCTCGCCGGTGGCCGTGTGGCGCGAGCCGTCCAGGTTGAGGTAGGTCTTCACGAAATCCTGGTCGAGCGACCAGCGCTGTCCGTAGCTGCCCGACGTGTAACGCCACGTAAGGTCGTGGAACGTGGTCATGCCGACGCTCATCTGGCGAGCCCAGATCACTTCGGTCGTGTTGACGGCCTCCTGTGTGAAGAGCTCCCGGTACTGGGTCTTGACCTTGGCAGGGTTGTTCACGATGCTGTATACGCCGGCTGCCATCAGTTCCTCGCAGGCCTCGGCGCATTCGCGCAGGAATTTCGCCGAAGCCTGCTTGTCTTCCCATGCCTTGCCCGTCGACGGGTCTACCGAATGGTATTTGCGGTAGGTACCTTCGAACAGGCACACGCGGGCCTTGTAAGCCAGGGCGATGTACCGGTTGATGCGGGCGCAGTTGATCCAGTCCGACGACGTGTAGCAGTGCTCGCAGGCGAAGTTCAGGTCTTCGAGCACGCGCTCCATGACGTATTCGCGGCTGTCGCGCGGTTTGTAGAGCGCCACCATGTCTTCGGGGTCGATCGGTTCGTCGTACCAGGGTACGGCACCGAAGGTCTTGACCTTCTCGAAATACTGCCATGCGCGCCAGAAACGGGCTGTGCCTTCGTAGTGGTTGTAGGTAGCTTCGGAGAGCCCCTTCGCCTCGCGCATGTGCACCAGGAAATAGTTGATGTTGTAGATCGGCGTCCAGTTACTGATCGACCAGCCGCTCTGCAGGTCGGGTGTCCACGAAGCGTTGGTCAGGAACGTGAACGACTTTTCGGTAGCCATGATGTCCGAGTATCCGTCGCCGTAACCCAGGTCTGCTGCGCTGGGGGTGTATTTCTGGATGAACCCGTTGATATAGGTCAGCAGAGAGCCTTCGTCCGTGAAATAATCCCCGGATCCGACCTTGGCGTCGGGATCCCTGTTAAGGAAATCCTCGCAGGACGTGAGCAGGAAACAGGCCGAAAGCAGAATGTATGTTATCTTTTTCATTGTCGTCCGTAATTTAGAAAGTTATGCTCAAACCGATCGTGTACGATTTCATGACGGGATAACCGTCGCCGTCGCCGAAGTTGTCGCTACCGAACTTGTTGGTTCCGTAGTCCGCATCGCCGGCGTAGATACCTTCCGGGTCGTAGTTCTTCGCGTACTTCTTGAGCGGTGAGAAGGTCAGGAGGTTCTCGCCCGACACATAGATCTTGAGTGCCTGGAGGCCGATCTTGTTGACCAGCTCCTTGGGGAAGTTGTAGTCGATGGTGAGGTTCTTCAGGCGGATGTACGAAGCGTCCTGCACGTAGCGCGTGTTGGGCTGCGCGAGGATCAGGCCCGAGTCGCTGGCCGAATAGCCGACCAGGCGCGG
>ERZ773134.3319-NODE-3319-length-10338-cov-4.573860_pt1 | contig 10338 bp, 8 predicted proteins | sample MGYA00580856_ERZ773134 | MGnify/ENA primary metagenome ERZ773134 (study PRJEB29015, sample SAMEA2737823) | human gut metagenome | biome: human gut; feature: human-associated habitat; material: faeces | place: China | collected 2012 ... | reverse complement strand
AGCTGCACGGTGTCAAGGGCGGCATGACCAACTGCCAGAACGAGATGAAGAAGGCTGTTGCTGCCGGTTACTGGAACCTGTTCAGCTTCAACCCCGCTGCCAAGGCCGAGGGCAAGAACCCGTTCACCCTGACCTCCAAGGCCGGCGACATGAGCAAGTATCAGGACTTCCTGGCCAACGAGACTCGTTACAGCCGTCTGGCTCGCGCCTTCCCGGATCGCGCCAAGGCTCTGTTCGAGAAGAACCAGGCTGCCGCCGATGCCCGTTACGAGCACCTGACCAAGCTGGTCGACCTGTACAAGTAATTTGTGCAAGGGCTGCTTAACGGCTAAAGCTAAATAAAAAGTGCCCCACGCAGAAATGCGTGGGGCACTTTTTTTGTAGAGCTGTAGGGGCCGGGCATGCCCGGCCCGCAACTTACCCGCAATCGGGTGCTTTCCACAAAGTTGCGGGTCGCACATGTGCGGCCCCTACGTGCATACAAAGGAGAGCCTTATCATGTCTACTCTGACTACCGGCACCTATGAAAAATACGGTGCTTCCTACAAGACCCTGACCCTGACCGACGGCGAGTACGCCTTCACCGTCACACCCGAGAAGGGCGGCATGGCCACATCCTTCACCAAAAACGGCGACGAATACCTGTGGCTGCGCGACAAAAACTTCGAGTCCACGGATCGCCCGCGCTGCGGCATCCCCATCCTGTTCCCGAACTGCGGCAAACCGGACGACGGCGTGCACCACTTCAACGGCGCGGCCTATCCCATCGAGGTCCACGGCCTGGCCGACCTCGTGCCGTGGCAGGTCAAGAGCGCTGACGACACCGCCATTGAGCTGACCCTGACCCCCAACGGTCTGACAAAGTTCGTCTACCCGTTCGATTTTGCCCTGACCATGCGCTACACCCTGACCGGCAGCACCGCCACGCTGGCCCTGACCGTCGCCAACACCGGCGACAAGGCCCTGCCGTTCAGCGTCGGCTTCCACCCGTACTTCGCCGCCAGCAAGCTGGACAACGTCGCGTTTGACATCGACGCCGCCACCTGCAGCGAAAGCGCCAAGGGCGAGCAGCCCGCCGCGCCCGAGACCATCACCCTGACCCGCAAGGAGGGGAGTGCCGACTCCATCCGCCTGATGACCGGCGTCAAGAGCCCGATGCGCTTCACCGACTCCGGCAACGGCCACAAGGTCACGGTCAGCTTTGACGAGAGCGTTTTCACCAACGGCGTGCTCTGGCAGCAGGACGCCGAGAGCTTCGTCTGCATGGAGCCCTGGAACGGCTGGGCCAACTCCGTCAATGAGGCAGGCCATCATATCGAGCTGAACCCCGGCGAGAGCAAGGAGTTCAAGTGGAGCGTGACCATCGGGTAAAGCCCCCTTTGCGGGTCGTTTTGTAGGGAGGGGTCTTGACCCCTCCGCGGCGGCCCGGGAGATTCCCGCAAGCGTCCGTTTACCATACACTGCCGGGCCGGGCATGCCCGGCCCCTACCGTGCAGCTAAAACAAAAAAGGACATCCGCCCTTTCACGAGCGGATGTCCTTTTTATTGTTTGAAAGCTTCTTTGTTTACTTTCTTCTCGAAGAAAGTAAATCAGCCGGGCTGCTTGCCGATGTAGGCGAGGATGCCGCCGTCAACGTAGAGGATCAGGCCGTTGACGAAGTCGGAAGCCTCGGAAGCGAGGAAGACAGCGGGGCCGCCCAGATCCTCGGCCTTGCCCCAGCGCTCGGCAGGGGTCTTGGCAACGATGAACTGGTCAAACGGATGACGGCTGCCGTCGGGCTGGATCTCACGCAGGGGTGCGGTCTGCGGGGTGGCGATGTAGCCGGGTCCGATGCCGTTGCACTGGATGTTGTACTTGCCGTACTCGGAGGCGATGTTCTTGGTCAGCATCTTCAGGCCGCCCTTGGCAGCAGCGTAGGCGGAGACAGTCTCGCGGCCCAGCTCACTCATCATGGAGCAGATGTTGATGATCTTGCCGCCGCCCTGCTCGATCATATCGGGAATGACCGCCTTGGCGACAATGAAGGGGGCGTTCAGGTCAACGTCGATGACCTGACGGAACTGGGCTGCGGTCATCTCGATCATCGGGATGCGCTTGATGATGCCGGCGTTGTTGACCAGCACATTGATGTGGCCGACCTCGGCGGTGATCTTCTTGACCATCTCATTGACGGCGTCCTCGTTGGTGACGTCGCAGACATAGCCGTGGGCTTCGATGCCGGCTTCCTTGTAGGCGGCCAGGCCCTTGTCGACCAGCTCCTGCTTGATGTCGTTAAAGACGATCTTGGCGCCGCAATTGGCCATAGCGGTGGCAATGGCAAAGCCGATGCCGTAGGAAGCGCCGGTGACGAGGGCGACCTTACCGGTCAGGTCGAAGGATTTCGGGGTGCAAACAGACATGATGCAAAACCTCCTAAGTTTGTAACAGTCATATATTCCGGCGCCCATCACTGGGGCGCGAGAATTAAAGTAAATAGTTGCGCATATCTTGCGCAAGCCGGCGCAAAATATGTGCGTTTCTTGCGGTCAGCGCAAATCAGTTGTGGCGATATTATCCATATCATCGAACTCCATGTTCTCGCCGCCCATGGCCCAGATAAAGGTGTAATTCGATGTACCTACGCCGCTGTGGATGCTCCAGGACGGGCTGATGACCGCGTCATAGTTGTGCATGACAATATGGCGGGTCTCGGTGGGCTCACCGCACATGTGGAAAACGACCTGGCCCTCGGGGACCTCAAAGTAGGTGTAGATCTCCATGCGGCGCTCGTGGGTGTGGCTGGGCATGGTGTTCCAGTTGCTGCCGGGCTCCAGAGCGGTCATACCCATGGACAGCTGGCAGGTCTTGAGCACGCTGGGATGGATGAACTGGTTGATCGTGCGCTTGTTGCAGGTCTCGACGCTGCCCAGCGGGCGCTTGGCGGCCTGCTCAATGGTGATGAGCTTGTTCTCATAGCTGCAATGGGCCGGGGCAGAGACCATGTAGAACTTGGCCGGATGCTCCGGGTCGTCGCTCTTGAAGGTGACCTTCTGGTTGCCCTTGGTCAGGTACAGGCAGTCCTTGTAGTTCAGGTGATACTCCTTGCCATCCGCCGTGACCGTGCCGGCACCGTCACCGATGTTGAAGATGCCGATCTCGCGGCGCTCCAGGAAGTAGTGGGTGCCGAAGTTGGCCCATACATCAATGCCCTTGTCGATGGAGACCTCCTCGTGCACAGGCATGCAGCCCAGCGTGACCATACGATCCACGTGGCTGTAGACGGCGACCATCTCATCTGCCTTGTACAGGCCGGTGATGAGCATTTCGTTGCGGGTCTCCTCGGTGGTGTAGCGCTTGAAATCACGCTGGTTGCAGGAATAACGAATATCCATACGGGAAATTGCCTCCTCATAAAGGTGATTGTTAAAAAGCAAACATATTTTGCTATCGTTACATCTATTATACAGCATTCTGCGTCCACAACATAGTGGTAGAATTGTACAATTCTCGCTTATTATTCTTGTACAATCTAACGATGAATATTTTTCACTTTACAAATTAGCAAATTTCAACTATACTCATGTCAGTGTCTTGGCCGCAACGGCGCGGCCCGGCCCGATCCGGCAAGCCCGGGTCGGGCCAGACTATTGTCAAACAGAGAGGGAACAGCCCATGCTTACACTGGATAAAATCTACCATGCTAAGTTCGTCTTGAAGCAGGTTGCCCGCAAGACCGACCTGATCGCCGCCACACGCCTGTGCCCCGGCACCGATCTGTACCTGAAAACCGAAAATTTGCAGGTTACAGGCAGCTTCAAGGTCCGCGGCGCGTACTACAAAATCAGCCAGCTGTCCGCGGAGGAGCGCGCGAAGGGCGTCATTGCCTGCTCGGCAGGCAACCATGCGCAGGGCGTGGCGCTGGCCGCGACCCGCATGGGCATCAAAAGCGTTGTCTGTATGCCGGACGGTGCCCCTATTATGAAGGTAGAGAGCACAAAGCGCCTCGGTGCCGAGGTCGAGCTGGTCAAGGGCACCTACGACGACGCGCATGACCGCGCCGTGGAGCTGCAGGAGCAGACCGGCATGACCTTCATTCACCCTTATGATGACGAGCTGGTCATCGCAGGGCAGGGAACGATTGGTCTCGAAATCCTCGACCAACTGCCCGATGTGGACGCAGTCATCGTGCCTATCGGCGGCGGCGGTCTGATCTCCGGCGTGGCGTTCGCCATCAAGAGCCTGCGCCCCGAGGTAAAGATCTACGGCGTGCAGGCCGCGGGTGCGCCCAGCATGGAGCACGCCTTCCACGACCACAAATATGAAACGCTGGACAGCGCCGTGACCTTTGCCGACGGCATTGCGGTCAAGACGCCCGGCGAGACGACGTTCGACATGGTCAGCCAGTACGTGGACGAGATCGTTACGGTCAGCGAGGACGAGATCGCCGCGGCCATTCTGGCGCTGATGGAGAACCAGAAACTCGTCGCCGAGGGCGCAGGTGCCACGCCGGTGGCCGCCGCACTGTTCGGCAAGCTGCCGCTGGCGGGCAAGAAAACGGTCTGCCTGATTTCCGGCGGCAACATCGACGTGAACATTCTGTCCCGCGTCATCACCCGCGGCCTTGTTATGAGCGGGCGCAAGACGAACCTGATGATCGCGCTGGAGGACAAGCCCGGCCAGCTGAGCCTGGTCAGCGACATTGTCTCCGCCTGCGGTGCGAACGTCGTCAGCGTCCACCATGACCGCAGCGATGCGAACATGGCCATCACAAGCTGCTTCCTGAAGCTCGGCCTCGAAACGCGAGATGCCGCGCAGATCGAGACCATTAAGCAAAAGCTGACGGAGGCAGGGTTTAAGCTGGTGACGGAGCGCGCCTGATTCTTATGCTATGTAGGGACGAACATTGTTCGCCCGCGGAAGCTTTGCGGCAGCGCTGACTTCCCGGGTCGTCGAGGACGCCGACCCCTACGCGTAGGGGCGGATTCCATATCCGCCCGCGGATGTTTCTGCCGCCGCGAACGAGCACGGGCGAACAATGTTCGCCCCTACAGGGTGGAGAAATTTTATACCTTGACGCCCGCCGCCAGCAGCTCCACAAACTGCTTGGCTACGCGCGGGCTGCGGCCACCGGCACGCAGGGCAAAGGCGGCACCCTTGATAAAGAGCTGGTCGCTGGGCATCTGGACATTGTACTGCTTCGCCAGCTCCAGCAGGATGCGGTCATAGCGGTCCTTGTCAGGCTGCTGGAACGTCACCGTCAGGCCGAACCGGGCCGACAGGCTCATAAGCTCCTGCCGGGTGTCCATCGCGTGCAGGTCGTCGCCGCTGCGGTCCGCCATCGTCTCCTTGACGAGGTGGCGGCGGTTGCTTGTGGCGTAGACCGCCACATTATGGCTGCGCCCGCCGACGCCGCCCTCCAGGATCGCCTTCAGCGCCGCAAAGTTGTCATCGTTGGAGGCAAAGCTCAAGTCATCAATAAAGAGGATGAATTTCAGCGGATTCTTTGCCAGCTCGTCCATCAGGGCGGGGATCTGGTAGAGCTGGTTCTTCTTCACCTCGATCAGGCGCAGGCCGTCGGGCGCAAACTCGTTGGCAATCGCCTTGACCGTGCTGGACTTGCCCGTGCCCGCATCGCCGTAGAGCAGCACGTTATTGGCCGGGCGGCCCTCCAGCAGGGCGCGGGTGTTGGCAATGACCTTCTCGCGCTCCTGCTCGTAGCCGGGCAGCTCGCTCAGACGCTGCGGATCGGGGTAGCGCACCGGCACCAGATGCCCGTCCTCCAGCGCAAAGACATGGTGGCGGGCAAACATGCCGTAGCCCTTCTGGCCCATGGCCGCACGGCGCGCCTCATAGGCCGCGTGGTAGTCGGCGTCGGGCGTTGTCTCCCACCGCGGCAGGAACACTGCCGCGCCGGGGAACACCTCGTCCAGCGGCGCACGGCCAAGCGTCTGCAAAAAGTCCAGCTCGCTGTTCAGCGCAGTCTCCAGCACGGGGCCGGCATCCTGCCCGGCTGCCACACGCAGGCAGAGGTTTTCCTCCTCGAGCACGGCATCCAGCAGGGCCTCGGTCCAGTTGGTGCCGCGGGCAAACAGCGCCGCCTCAAACGCGGCGACAGCGCCCGTCAGGGTGTTCTCATCCGCCGCCAGCGCCGCGTGCAGAGAGCGCAGCGGCTCCGCTGCCAGCAGGCCGCGGAACACCACAAGCCCATCCAGATGGGCCAGCCATTCATTACGAAGCATATTCATATTCCTTTCCCAAGAGATACACTCTTTACCACCAGTATAAACGCCGCGGCAAAAAGTTGCAAGATTTGTTGCAGAATTTTCAAACAAGTCTTGACAAATTTGCAAAAGTACGGTATAGTTTATCACACATCCAGACAATGCGTGGATGGGAAGTTAGTAACGGTCCCGCACCCTGCAGAGAGCTGCCGGTCGGTGCAAGGCAGCAGGGCAGCAGACCGCGAACTGATCCCGGAGCAGACCGCCCGAAATCACAGTAGGGCGGTACGGGCGCACCCGTTACAGTGCCGGGCCTTGTTGGAGGCCCATGAGGTGGGGGCACCGCCCCAATAAGAGTGGTACCGCAGAGCTATATACAGGCTTTGTCTCTTGGAATACAAGGGGCAAAGCCTGTTTTGTTTTATCCTTTGCCCCTCTTACGGGAGGCCGCCGCGGCGGGGTGAGGTCACCCCGCCCCACAGACCCCCGGCAGGCCGTGCTAAAACCAGGAAGGAGCAGAAACATGAAATTGACCGGTTCACAGATCTTCGTCGAAGTGCTGGTCGAGCAGGGCGTTGACACCCTGTTCGGCTATCCCGGCGGCGCAGTGCTGAATCTGTACGATGAACTTTATAAAAACTCGGACCGCATCCGCCATGTGCTGACCGCCCATGAGCAGGGCGCGTCCCACGCGGCAGACGGCTACGCCCGCGCCACGGGCCGCACCGGCGTCGTGCTGGCCACTAGCGGCCCCGGTGCCACGAACCTCGTCACCGGCATTGCCACAGCCTACATGGACAGCGTGCCGATGGTCGCTTTCACCGGCAACGTCGCCACAACGCTGCTGGGCAAGGACTCCTTCCAGGAGGCCTACATTGAGGGCATTACGATGCCCATCACGAAGCACAACTACACGGTGCGCCGGGTCGAGGACCTGGCCGACACGATGCGTGCAGCCTTCCGCATTGCGCAGTCGGGCCGCAAGGGTCCCGTCCTCGTCGATATTCCCAAGGACATCACGGCTGCCTCCTGTGAGTTCACCCCCAAGGCTCCCGAGCTCATCCGCACCGTGACCCGGTATAATGAGGAGGACGTCAAAAAGGCCGCTCAGATGATCAACGCGTCGGAGCGCCCGATCGTCTACTTCGGCGGCGGCGTCCGCAGCGCGGCGGGCTGCCAGCCCCTGCGCGATTTGCTGGAAAAGACCGGCATGCCCGCCACCTACACCCTGATGGCCGCCGGTGTCCTCAGCTACGGTGAGCCGCACAACTTAGGGCTGCTGGGTATGCACGGCTGCTACGCCGCCAACAAAGCCATTGACGAGGCCGATTTGGTCATTGCCGTGGGCACACGGTTCAGTGACCGCGTGGCGCTGAATCCCGACAGCTTTGCCAAGCGCGCGAAAATCATCCAGATCGACATTGACCCCAGCGAGCTGGGCAAGAATGTGGACGTCGATTTAAGCCTGACCGGCGACGCCAGCTACATTTTGCAGGCCATTCTGCCCTACGTCGAAAAGACCGAGCACAAGCTCTGGATGGAGCAGATCCGCGGCTGGCAGAAGAACGACTACAAGCCTGTGGACAGCGACACCGAGCTGAAGCCGCACCAGATCATTGATGAGATCTGCAATCAGGCAGGCCCCGAGGCCGTTTACGTCACCGACGTCGGCCAGCACCAGATGTGGGCAGCGCAGTATCTGCACCACACGAAATCCCGCGGCTTCCTGACCAGCGGTGGTCTGGGCACAATGGGCTTCGGCTACGGCGCGGCCATCGGCGCACAGATGGCGCTGGGCAGGGATGCCCGCGTCGTCATGCTGACGGGCGACGGCTCGTTCCACATGAACCTGAACGAAGCCTGCACTGCCGTCAGCTACGACCTGCCCATCATCACGGTAATTTTCAACAATCAGGTGCTCGGCATGGTGCGCCAGTGGCAGACGACCTTCTACGAGAAGCGCTACTCCGACACAGACCCGCACCGCAAGACCGACTTTGTCAAGCTGGCCGAGGGCTTCGGGGCCAAAGGCTACCGCGCTGCGACGCCCGCCGAGTTCAAGGCGGCGTTCGCCGACGCGATGAAGCAGAAGGGCCCGAGTTGGATCGACTGCCGCATCGGCAAGGACGAAAAGGTCCTGCCGATGATTCCCGGCGGCGGCACCGTCAACGACATCATCATGGAATGAGGTGACACGCATGGAACAGAACAACAACACCCGGCGGGTCATCAGCCTGCTGGTTGACAACAGCAACGGCGTTCTGGCGCGCATTTCCAGCCTGCTCTGCCGCCGCGGCTTCAACATCGACAGCCTGACGGTATCCGCCACGAATGACCCCGCGGTCAGCCGCATCACGGTCACACTGCGCGGCACCGAACAGGCGCTGAACCAGCTGATTTTACAGACCGAGCGCCTTGAGGTCACCCGACAGATCTTTGAGCTGGACCCCGACAAGAGCCTGCAGCGCGAGCTGCTGCTTTTAAAGGTAGAGTGCGACAACCAGAACCGCGCCGAGCTGCGGGAGATTTCCAGCATTTACAAGGCAAAGATCATCGACCTGTCGCCCGACAGCATGATTTTTGAACTGACCGGCAAGCCGGACAAGATCGACGCCTTTTTGACCATGTTCAAGGGCAACAACATTCTGGAGCTCTGCCGCACCGGCGTCACCGCGCTGGAGCGCGGCGGCAAGCACGAGCACATGCAGAAGCTCGCGCAGGAGGTCGGGGAGGCGCAGCTGCCCCTGCCGGGTACGCATTGCCATTGAGCTGCTCGTAAATTTTCAATGCCTGTAGGGGCGGATTCCATATCCGCCCGCCGTAGGCTGCACTGCACGGGCGCATATAGAATGCGCCCCTACGGATTTTTATTTTCGTTTCCCAATTAAAATTTAAAAATATAAACTTAAAGCAACAAAAAGGAGACACCACCATGGCTATCAACAAGTACTATGATTCCGACTGCAACCTCGGCGTGCTCGACGGCAAGACCGTTGCCGTTATCGGCTTCGGCTCCCAGGGCCACGCTCATTCCGAGAACCTGGCCGAGAGCGGCGTCAATGTCGTTGTCGGTCTGCGCAAGGGCTCTGCCCACTGGGAGAAGGCCTCCGAGTTCGCTGCCACCCATGAGAACTTCAAGGTCATGGAGGTCGAGGAGGCTGCCAAGGCCGGTGACGTTGTCATGATGCTGGTTCCCGACGAACTGTGCGCCGACATCTACAACACGCAGGTTGCCCCCTACATGACCGAGGGCAAGGCACTGGCCTTTGCCCACGGCTTCAACATCCACTTCAAGACCATCACCCCGCCGAAGAACGTTGACGTCATCATGATCGCTCCCAAGGGCCCCGGCCACATCGTCCGCCGCCTGTACACCGAGGGCGAGGGCTGCCCCTCTCTGATCTGTGTGGAGCAGGATTACACCGGCAAGGCAAAGGACATCGCTCTGGCTTACGCTTCCGGCATCGGCTTCGTGGTGATGGTCATCTCGATCGGCGTGGTGGCCATTCCAGCAGGTATCTTCTCTGCAGGCTTCATTGAGGAGTTCCGTGCGGCGGACAAGGCTGAAGAAGAAGCGGGCCGCGATGAGGACGCGCGATGAGCGAAACCCCCAACCGCACGCATCCGGTGCTCAATCGCGTCATCTTCGCCCTGCTCACCCTGGTGCTGGGCGGTCTGGCGGGTGCATTCGTGTGGGTATTCTTCTTCTTGCTCAACCACGGCATCAACCTCTTTTGGCACGTGCTTCCCGAGAACATTGGTGCTTGGTGGTGGCCGCTTGCCGTGTGCTTGGTAGGTGGCGTGGCGATCGGCCTTTTCGAACGTCGTTTCGGTGCGTACCCCGAAGACCTGAACAAGGTGATGGCGCAGGTGAAGGAGACGGGCCGCTACGAATACAAGCACATCGACGCCTCTGCGGGCGGCGCGCTCTTGCCGTTACTCTTCGGTGGCAGCGTCGGTCCGGAGGCGGGATTGACGGGCGTGATCGCGGGGCTTTGCACGTGGGTGGGCGATCGCTTGAAGTTTCTCGGCAAGGAATTTCGCAAACTTTCCCAGGCGGGCACCGCGGCGGTGCTCTCTGCTGTGTTCAATGCGCCTTTGTTCGGTTTGGCAGCGCCGCTTCTTGGCAGCTGCGAC
>ERZ773134.3307-NODE-3307-length-10360-cov-4.084134_pt1 | contig 10360 bp, 10 predicted proteins | sample MGYA00580856_ERZ773134 | MGnify/ENA primary metagenome ERZ773134 (study PRJEB29015, sample SAMEA2737823) | human gut metagenome | biome: human gut; feature: human-associated habitat; material: faeces | place: China | collected 2012 ... | reverse complement strand
CTGAATATATTGTTTTTCGGGCAAAGGAGGAAGTTACTGATCCAGATTATGTTTATTATTTGGTTTGCAGTTCTAATATAAGAGAAGTTGCGATTAAATCAATGGTTGGTTCATCTGGGCGGCAAAGAGTACAAACAGATGTTGTGCAGAATATCGAAATAGAAATGCCGATATTTGATGAACAGGTGAAAATAGCAAGTATTCTTAAGTCATTTGATGATAAAATTACTCTTAATAATGCAATAAACAAGAATTTAGCGATTTAAAGGTTGATGCTAGAAATATCTAACTCGCCAGACATTAATTTAGGCAATAAGGTGTCTCTTATTTCTGCTAGCTTAATATTTTCTTGTTTATTTTTTCCTATAGTTTGAAATAGAGGTGTGACGATATTATTGAATGCAGTTATATTATCCGGATTTAAATCGATAACCGGCATCGCAGCAATATGTTTTGGATAAATGTGTGGTTGAGCCGATCCTGTTTGAGCATCAAATATTTCTTGCTGGCGTATTTTTAACATCACATACCAAAAATAAACATCATCCGTCATATCTGAGTCAATAAATGATGAATCAGATGACCAGACAGGTATATTCCAAAGATTAACAAACCCTGCATTTGCGCCTGAAGACGAGATTGTTAGCACTGGAGGCACTGTATTTGATTGATTATGATATGTTGCTGGCTCTAATCCCCCAGCAACAACAGGTATTTTTCCAGGTATTGCATCTTTTGATAAAAGATTTTTACCTCGTTGAGGAGTAATCAAATCACCAATAAGATTATTTCCTGTGGAAACATTCGGAAACATATTGTTAAATATAGTAAATGCTTGCTGCTCTAAATTCTTGTTTAAAATATAATACATAACTCTCACCAACGGCGAGAGTCAAACCAACGGAACTGCCGTTGATGTCGTTCTCTGGAAAATACCAAATAGAAGGAGAAACGACAATGAAGCATGAATTGGCGACGGAAGTAATGCAACAGATGCTCCCATACCTCGATAATGCACAGCTGAAACAGCTGAGACAGGTGTTAGAACAGACGCTCTTTCATTATGAAGTGACCGGCAGCATAGTAAAACCAGAGGAGGATGACAGCAATGAGCTTGTAATGATGTTTATAGCCGCCAAGCGGATCGAAGGCTGCTCGGAAAAAACACTGAAGTATTATCAGACCACGATCAATGCAATGCTGTCATCTCTCCCAAAGAATGTCCGGCATATCCTTACGGAAGATTTACGGACATATCTGACGGAATATCAAAGCAAGAATCAATCCAGCCGCGTGACGATTGACAATATCCGCAGAATTCTGTCCAGCTTCTTTTCGTGGCTTGAAGATGAGGATTACATCATAAAAAGTCCAGTGCGCCGTATCCATAAGGTTAAAACGGCAAGCAACATCAAGGAAACCTATTCGGATGAGGATCTAGAAAAGATGCGGGATAACTGTAAGGGAATCAGAGATTTGGCAATGATCGATATGCTGGCTTCAACTGGAATGCGAGTTGGAGAAATGGTCCTTCTGAACCGCAATGATATAGACTTTTCAGAGCGGGAATGCGTGGTGTTCGGTAAAGGAAATAAGGAGCGCATTGTTTACTTTAATGCCAGAGCAAAACTGCATCTGAAGGAGTACCTTGACAGCAGGAAGGACGCTAATCCTGCGCTCTTTGTAACATTGAGAGCGCCTCATAAGCGGATTCAGATTGGAGGAATAGAGCACAGACTCCGCAATATGGGCAAACGACTGAACATTCCTAAGGTACATCCACATAAATTCCGACGGACACTGGCGACAATGGCGATTGATAAAGGAATGCCCATAGAGCAGCTTCAGAGGCTCCTTGGGCATCAACGAATAGATACGACCTTGCAATATGCGATGGTCAAACAGAGCAATGTAAAGATAGCTCATAAGAAATATATAGGTTAGGACGGAGATTTTATGGGAGAATGGCTCGAAAAAAGAATGGATGATATAGCTGAGTTCAATCCTCGTGAATCGATAAAAAAAGGCGCTATTGCAAAAAAAATCGCAATGGATAAGTTGCAACCTTTCTGCCGAGATGTTTCTAGATTTGAAATGGAGCCGTTTTCCGGCGGAACAAAATTTAGAAATGGCGATATCCTTATGGCTCGGATTACGCCTTGCCTCGAAAACGGCAAGACTGCAAGAGTTGATGTTCTTGATGAGGATGAGGTTGGATTTGGATCAACTGAATATATCGTACTCAGAGCTAAGGAAAGAAACGACCCAGACTTTATCTATTATCTGGTTACAAGCTCTCTAGTCAGAGAACCTGCCATAAAATCGATGGTAGGATCATCCGGTAGACAGAGAATTCAGACTGACGTGCTTCAGAAGTTAAAAGTTAAGGTCCCGGATTTGAAAAGTCAGCAAGCTATAGCAGGAATCCTTAAATCTTTGGATGATAAAATCGCAACCAATCGGAAGGTAAACGAGAATTTAGCGGCTTAAAGATTGAGGGTGGAGACGTCCAATTTGCCAGACATCAGGCGAGGTAATAATGAATCTCTGATCTCAGAGAGCCTACGATTTTCAGCCTCCAGATTCTGCTGCTCCTTGAGTAGCGGATCGGCGAAATCGCTGAATCTCAATATCGTTTGCTGATCTGGCACAACGGCAGGAACTGACTTCATGGTATTTCCTGAAACCTCTTTGAAGGTTGATCCAGATGCCATGCTCTCAATAGTAGGCAAGTTAGCTTTAAGAAAACAATATACGAAGGCTGTTCCTATTTCTGCCTTAGGAACAACTGACTTAAAGCCCTGGTTAGTACACAGCTCGTTAGCAGCGATAGCGATATAACCAATAGGAGCACGAGAACTAAACAGAACGGTTCCGGCAGGCACCATGACTGCACTGCTTTTGGATAAGCCAAGATCAGTAATATCTGTTTCTCCGTGTGAAAAGAACTTAGAATGATCCAAAGATAGATCTTTCGGTATTATCCAAGCTATTCCATGATCGGTATAGTAGGCATCTACCTTTTTTGAAGGAGTACTGCCGCCCACAACGTCACCGAGATTAGAAATAGTTCCTAATTTCCATACAGGGTCTGCGTTCTGAACGAACAAATCGGAATATAGAGCGTCCATTTGCTCCTCTAAATTCTCGTTTAAGATTGTATTTTTAGGAGAAATTAAAATGGAAGATGAAGATAGAGAAGAATATTTGAGCGAAAATGGGATAGAAGTTAACTCTTTAGCAGATTACATAAAACAAATAAATGAACTATATTCCGATAAGGAAGCTGAAGCCCAGCAATTATATTTTAGAGGACAACAATCAGATGTTTGGGATATTCAACCTGTTCTATTTAGAGAAAACAACTTAATTAACGAGCATTTCTTTATGAGTGAACCTAAAGTTCGCAGGCCTGAGGCGTTTCAGAATATGCAGTCTGATTTTGAAATAATGACAAAATGTCAACATTATGGACTTAGTACGCGTTTGCTTGACGTGACACGAAATCCATTGGTAGCCATGTATTTTGCATGTCAACCATGCGATAATATAGATGATTCTATATTTAATGCGGGTGTAATCTATTCCGGTTCGAACTATTCAGTGCCAGATCAATCAAAAGATGTACAGATCATAACCGCGCTATCCAAGCAAGATTTGTCAAGCGGAGAAAACAAGTTGATAAGTATTCTTGACAGATTATATGAAAGAGGAATTATTACTCAATCTGATTGTGAAACGTGGAAGCAAGAATACGAAAAGTTCATTATTAATAAATTGCAAACAAATCTTTTGGTTTCGCCCACTTACAGTAATGAAAGATTACTTCGCCAAAATGGAATGTTCATCTTGCCGGCTTGCTTCGTTATCTCTGGGGATACTATAGATAATTTTACCATTACTAAGGGAACTGCAAGTTTGAAGCAAGAATTTAACGAAACAATATTCTTCGTCAAAGAGAACAATAAGAGTCAAATTCTAAAAGAACTTGATCGATGTGATATTAACGAGTCTACATTATTTCCAGAATTAGAGCATTTACTTTCATATTTACACGAAAGCAGATCTTCACATATGTTGACACCCTCATTTGAAAAATATGAAAGAGTAGCAAATCCATTTTTAACAAATATACAAATCGCTGATGACGTTTACAAAAACAGTACCTTTAAAATAAGAATATTTGATAAATGCTTAAATGGAATAGACGCTTCCATAAAGGAAGAGGTTTGGAAAGCTATCCTTGACGGAGTAAAGACCCGAGACTGGTATAAAAGAGGACAAACACTAAGCGGAATGCGCGTTAATATAAAAGGGGCGTTAAATAAATCTGATAAGCCAACAAAAACAGCGAAAGAGATTGTTGATTGTACAATACTTATCGCACAGGATATAGCAAAGGAGAAAAGTCAATGAGTGATAGTTATACCGAAGCAGACTATGAGAATTCAGTCATTGAGCTGTTTCAGAATATGGGTTATCGGCATGTATATGCCCCCGATCTCAAGAGAGAATTCAGAAGCCCCTTATATGAAGATGAGCTGGAACAATCTCTCCACAGACTGAATCCAGACATGCCGGAAGATGCGATTAACGACGCTCTCTTTAAATTGAAGAACTTCGAGAATGCGGAACTTATTCAGAGAAATGCTATTTTTATGGATTATCTTCAGCATGGTATTGAAGTGCGCTATTTTGTTAAAAACGAGGAACGCTCCGGTCTTGTTTATTTAGCGGACTATAAAAATCCTGACAATAATTCATTTGTTATAGCAAACCAGTGGACGTTTGTTGAAAACAGCAATAAACGCCCAGACGTGCTCCTGTTCCTCAATGGCCTCCCGGTCGTGCTTCTCGAACTCAAATCTCCATCTCGTGAAGAAACGAATGCGTCTGAGGCTTACACTCAGATCCGTAATTACATGCATGAGATCCCTTCCATGTTTATCTATAATTGTATCTGCGTTATGAGCGATCATCTCACGTCAAAAGCCGGAACCATTACATCTGACGAAGATCGTTTCATGGAATGGAAGACAAAAGACGGAAATTATGAAAGTATGCAATACGCTCAGTTCAACACCTTCTTTGAAGGGATGTTTGAGAAGGAGCGTTTGCTTGATATTATAAAAAATTTTATCTGTTTTTCTAACGAAGGGCTGAAGAAGTTTAAAATTCTTGCAGGATATCACCAGTATTTCGCGGTTAAAAAGGCTATAAAGTCTACACAGCGCGCAACCCAAACCGACGGTAAGGGCGGCGTATTTTGGCATACGCAAGGCTCCGGCAAATCGCTCTCTATGGTTTTCTATACTCACTTGCTGCAGGAAGCACTGAACAATCCTACAATTGTTGTCATCACAGATCGCAACGATCTGGACGACCAGCTCTCCGGGCAGTTCGCAAAGTGCAAAGATTTCCTCAGGCAGGAACCTGTCCATGCAGAAAGCAGACAAAATCTGAAAGATTTGCTGGCTGGCTGGAAGGTCAACGGCATCATTTTCACGACGATGCAGAAGTTTGAGGAATCCTTTGACTGCCTTTCCGAACGCAGGAATATTATCGTAATGGCAGATGAAGCTCATCGTGGTCAGTATGGTTTGAAAGAAAAGATTGACGCAAAAACTGGCGAAATTAAGATCGGGTCTGCAAGAATCGTCAGGAACGCTCTTCCAAATGCAACATATATAGGCTTTACCGGAACCCCAATTTCTATAAAGGATAGAAATACCAGAGAGGTTTTCGGCGATTATATTGATATTTACGATATGACACAGGCGGTCAAGGACGGGGCTACCCGCCCGGTTTACTACGAAAGCCGTGTGATCAAGCTCGCGCTGGATGAGAAAACCTTGAAGCTCATCGATCAGGAATACGATGCTATGGCCAATAATGCCGATCCCGAGGTGATCGAGAGAAGCAAGAAGAAACTCGGTCAGATGGAAGCAATCCTCGGCAATGATAAGACGATTAATTCACTGGTCGATGATATTCTTGATCACTATGAGAATTATCGTGCCAACCTCCTCACCGGTAAGGCAATGATTGTCGCTTATTCACGCCCGATCGCCGTGCAAATTTACAAGAGAATCTTGGAGTTGCGCCCGAGCTGGACCGACAAGGTCGCTGTTGTAATGACGAGCAGCAATAAAGATCCAGAGGAATGGAATCGGCTTATTGGCAATAAACGCCACAAAGACGAACTCGCTGCAAAATTTAAGGATAACGACAGTTCTCTTAAGATCGCTATCGTTGTAGACATGTGGCTTACTGGGTTCGATGTTCCCTCTCTTGCAACTATGTATGTCTACAGACCAATGCAAGGATACAGCCTGATGCAGGCTATCGCCCGTGTAAACAGAGTGTTCGGCGATAAGGAAGGCGGCCTTGTGGTTGATTATATTGGTATTGCTTCTGCATTGAAACAGGCAATGAATGAGTATACTGCCCGCGATAAGAAAAATTATAGTGACACAGATATCGTTAAAGCCGCATATCCAAAGTTTGTCGAGAAGTTGGAAGTATGCCGCGATTTATTCCACGGATATGATTATTCCAAATTCACGTCCGGCACAGACCTTGAGAGAGCAAAAACCATCAGCGGAGCGGTAAACTTCATTGTTGCCGTCGACAAAAAAGAAGCCAGAGAAACGTTCCTAAAAGAAGGACTTCTGCTGAAACAGGCTCTTTCTCTCTGTTCTTCCCTTGCAACGAGAGAACTCCGTGTAGAGGCTGCGTTCTTTGAATCCGTTCGTGTGCTTGTTATGCGACTCATGAATCAGGGAGAGGGCAAGAAAATATCGCTTCCTGAAATGAATGAACGCATCAACAATTTACTGAAAGCCAGCATCCAAAGCGAAGGCGTTATCAACCTCTTTACGGATGTGGACAACGAATTTTCTCTGTTTGATCCGAAATTTCTTGAAGAAATTTCGAAGATGAAAGAGAAGAACCTCGCAGTAGAACTTCTGAAAAAGCTGATTGTCGAGCAGGTTGCAATCTACAGACATACCAACGTCGTAAAGTCTGAAAAATTCAGCGAAATTATTCAACAAACCATGAACCGGTATCTTAACGGAATGCTTACCAATGAGCAAGTGATCGAAGAACTATTAAATCTGGCAAGACAGATCCGCGCTGCGCAGCACGAAGGTGAAAAACTGGGGCTTACTGCAGATGAGCTCGCTTTCTACGATGCTCTCACAAAACCACAGGCTATCAAGGATTTTTATGAGAATGAAGAGTTGATTTCTATCACAAAGGAACTTGCAGATACGCTTAGAAAGAATCGTACCATCGACTGGCAAAAGCGTGACTCAGCAAGGGCGAAGATGCGCATAATGATCAAGAGACTTCTCAGAAATCATAAATATCCTCCGGAAGGAATGGATAATGCGGTACAAACAGTGATGATGCAATGCGAGCTATGGACAGATAATCATGACATGGGCCTCGCATAATTCCCTTCACTTGAAAATTAAATCTGCTCAATATGGTAGGAATCCGCCTTCATGGGATTTGAAAAGCAGGCGATGATTGCTGTGGTAAGCATTTACGGCATTGGTCCTGCGATAGACAACGCGAGATTAGACGAAAGAACACTTTATTATGAAATTTGTAATTCGGGTATGTGGCGATAAAAATAAAATCATCATAAAAATTGGCCTGTATCCCGTTTAAAGGCCAGAGAATAAAAAGACCTCCTGTTGTAGAATGAACTCAACAACAGGAGGTCTTGCTATGGCAAGGAATTACACACAAGCAGAACATTTATCAGCCGAAATTTTTCGTCGCAAAAGTTCCGGAGAGACGAACAGGCAAATAGCAGAATCCTATCACCTTTCGCTGGAGCAGCTGAAAGGACTGGTCAAACGTCAGAACCGAAAGGCCCGGCTGATTGAACAAGGTTACATCCTGCGCAGGAAGGGCAGACCTTTGCGAAAGGATGCCGACGAATTGACCGCTCTTAGAAACGAGTGTATCGAATTACGTATGCGTACCGAGGTACTGCGAAATTTTCTATCCGAAGCTGGAAGGAGGTGAAGCTCAAATATCGTGTCATAGAACGTCTGAGAGAGAAATATCCTATTACAGCAATGTGTTCCATTTTGGAGGTCTCGCGCAGCGGGTATTACGCATGGAGAAAGCAAAAGCATAAAACGGATAAGGACAGCTGGCTTATGCAGCAGATAACTGCCTGCCAGCAGAAAAACAATTACACATATGGATGCCGCCGCGTTCAGGCATGGATTGAACAGAACAGCCATGTTCATGTTAATCTCAAGGCAGTTCTGCGTGTTATGCGGAAGATGGACGCGCTTGCCCGGATTCGCCGCCGACGGGCTTATACCAGCTCCAAAGAGACAGCTCATCGCTACGAAAACATTCTTCAGCGTCAGTTTATCCAAACATTTCCCAATCGCTGCTGGGCAACAGACATCACTTATATCCCAACAAAACATGGCATGGCGTACATGTGCGCTGTCATCGACCTTTGCGGAAAGATGGTGCTGAACTGCCGGCTTGGAACAGATATGACATCGACACTGCTCATTGACACCATAACCCAGGCATTAAAACAGGAAAAGGCCACTGATGGACTCGTCCTCCACAGTGACCAAGGGTCGCAATACACGTCAGAAGCATATTACAACCTGAGTGAAGAATATCATTTCCGGCCGTCGATGTCCAGTAAAGGCTGCCCATATGACAATTCAGCAATGGAAAACTTCTTCGGAACACTGAAATGCGAGTGCCTGAACCGCATTAAATTCACGGACATGGTGGCTATTTTCACGGAAAGTGAGTATTTTTGAGGCTGATTTTGGGGCGTAAAAAAGAGCATCTGAGATCTTGGCGTTGCTGGTCTCAGGTGCTCTTGTGCTATTGCTCATTTCGTGCAAATCAATGTCAGGGATTCTTCCGTTTTTTCCGTTTTCTCACGGATTTTGCCCACGTGTCGATTTGACCATTTGAGGATGTTTGAAGGGGATTTGAAGATTTTTAATGATGCTGTGAACCTTGATTATATCTGGTTTGAACGGACTGAAATGGAGCCGTTTTTTGAGGCTGATCGAGGGGCGAAATCGGGGCGTTGGTCAGAAAAAAGAGGCTCCTGCAACGAGCCCTTTGGTGGTGGAAAGGTCACGTAGAGCGAGACTATTCTGTGGACAAGCGATTATTTCTTATGCCATTTCAACGACTGAGTTCATGAGCTGTCAGCCGTCGATAGTTCCCTTACATTTTCGGAGAACGGATGAAAAAGAGTGAATGAAACGGATCATTCCGCACGGTTATGCTTTCCGGCGCTGCTCTTCGGGCGTCGGCCAGAACCACCAGTGACTTTTGGGTATCGCGCGGCCGACCGCCTCTTCAGCTTCCTTTCTGTATGCATCCCAAGAGAAATTTCCGCCCCGGGTCATGAGAAATCGCTCGAAGAAGACGCTGCGTCTTCGGTATTCCTCCCAGTTCTTCACCGTAAGATCCAGATAGCCGCGGAGTCTCGCCGGCAGTTCATTGCGGTTGAACAGAAGTCCTGAGACCAGAACGGGCATATCCACGTCTTCGTCGATACGAAGATAATCGGGGCTGTCTTCGCTGGACAGCCAAAACATATCGTATGACAGCAGTTCGCATATCAACTCTTCCTGCGAGAGTTCTTCAAGATAGAAGTTATCCTGATATTCTTCAAGAAGCGCTTCCAATTTGGCGTCCAAGCTTTCGTCACTCCTTTCATCTTCAGTAAAGGCACAACGACTTGTACCTCGGCGCGAGGTTTAAATTTCTTTCTCTTCGAGAACGTCGCGATCGTCTGACCTTCCAGAGAAATAATCGCCTGTTCTCCCGTCTTCTTGTCGTAAAAGGCAATTTGGGGATGCGGGGCGTTTTTATTTTCTACCATCAAATAAGCATCGCGATTACCGCGGCGAATTAATGAGAAGATTCTTTCATTATACTCCGCCAAGGTCGTATGAAACTCTCTCTTTCCGTGCTTCATATAATGGACAAACGCCGCTGGACGCTTCGTTCCGTCGCCCCCAATGTTTTTATCCCACGGAACTTCGTGACTTCCCCAATGGCACTTCATCGCATAATCAAGCAGTTTGGGCAGTTCGTTAGCGGGGACTTCGCCGTCGATGGCCCACTGCGAGACCTTCTCGGGGTACTCGACGGGCGGGAAGTACGCGACCGTCGTCGTGCGGCAGCGGAAGTGGTAGGGCGGCAGCCCGATCCCCGCGTCGATCAGCGCCGATGTCTTCGTCGCCGCGGGGACTTCCTGATCGCCGAACATCGGCTGCGCGGCCTTCATGGCGTCGGCGTCGTGCCGCCGGGCCGCGGAAAGAAGCCGATCCCGCTGGCG
>ERZ773134.3300-NODE-3300-length-10374-cov-14.253707_pt1 | contig 10374 bp, 9 predicted proteins | sample MGYA00580856_ERZ773134 | MGnify/ENA primary metagenome ERZ773134 (study PRJEB29015, sample SAMEA2737823) | human gut metagenome | biome: human gut; feature: human-associated habitat; material: faeces | place: China | collected 2012 ... | reverse complement strand
GAAGAGAGAAAGACTAAATTCAGCATAGATGTGGAATTTAAAATTTCATTCAAGGGTCATATATCATTAGTGCACTTTTTCCTTTTAAATATCCCATAAACTGTGATATACTATATTTCGGTGGGATACTTACCAACATATGGATATGATCTGGCATTAAGTGTCCTTCTATTATTTCCACACCTTTGTATTTACACAATGTTTTGATGATATCTCTGATATCTTCTTTGTACTGATTGTATATTACTTTTCTTCTGTATTTTGGTGTGAATACAATATGATATTTACACATCCATTTTGTATGTGCCATAGAATTTGTTTGATTTGCCATTAAAATCACCTTTCCTTTCGTTAAATAGGAGCCTGAACAACTCTATTTTAGCGGAAAGGTGATTTTTTTGTATAACAAATTTGTTGCACCACCCGCAATAGCAGGTGGTTTATTGTTTCGCACATCTCCATTTCTCCGTTGGGAGAAACTCCGATGCACTCAACAGGCTAAAGCCCATAACAGAAAGCAGGACCTTGGGGTTACTATAAACCCTTGATCCTGCTTTTTTAAGAACTATCCTTTTTTCACTGTCCCTTTTTATTCACTAATAATTATTTGCTACCACTGGTGCACCACCAAGAATAATAGTTGTATTGGCAATACACATCATGGTGATGATGATTGCACTGATAATTGGCATTATATATGGATTTTTTGTTTTCTTATATATGATTCTGTCCAAAATCGGGTTAACAAATAAAAATACTATCATAGGATATAACCAGATACCTCCGATTCTGTCTCCCTCGGTTTTATACCAGGTCAATGCACCTGTCACAAAGAATGGTATATATTGAACAAGCCAATATAAAACAGGTCCAGCAATGTTGAACAAAGCTGTTACAACCGTGTTTTCCCTGCCACAAATTGTATTACGGTTATAACAGCAGGAAACTATCGACAGCATAATGTAATAAAACATAAATAATGGAATATATCTCAATCCAATCAGCACTTTATCGGCATCAAATGCTTTTAGTGTTAATACCCACAATCTGAAATCTGTCTTAAAGAAATAATCTGCAAAGAATAAAATTCCAAAAGCCAGCGTTACTGTTAAAATTGAAAGATAGATTGTTTTTACCAATTTACCCTTTTCCATCATAATTCCGGCTGCTTTTGCATTTATCCGGTTGTTTCCTGCAATCTTATTTGAAATAAGTATGACTGCCCCTAGGAATAGCCCGTTTAAAACACTCCATACACCTGACAGCAATGGACCTGCTGCAGGCCACACAGGATTTGCCTTTGAATATATGGTAATGATCATCAAGCGGTAACTTAATGCTGAAAACAATGCCCCTGCAACCATAGAAATCCAAAACCAGTTTTTCTGTCTCGGCTCAGTTATAACAACCGGCTTGACATCTGTAGATGCCTTAAGACATCCAAAATATGCTGTATTTTCAACAAGTGTTAATACAAATGCAACAACAAACATCATAATACCAACAAGCCCCAAAACATTAAAAAATTGTTTTGCCTGCCATACCTGATTTGACGCAATTATTTCATGAGGTGCTCCAAATGATTTTTCAAAAAAATCAATACCATGCTCTACACTTGTTTTCGAAAAATGTACCCATGGATGTGTTCCACCTACTTGATAAATAACTCTGAATGCCCCATCTTTTTCATAATACTTTCCAGACTCAACATCAGACATTCCATCTGATCCATTATTGAAATTTACAAAATTCTTTGCATCCGGGGTCGTCAGAAATACTCTCGGTACAGCTTCATTTCCATTTTCATCTGTTGTCCAAAAAAAGAATTCATCATATTTATCTGCAATAATTCCTACATTTCTTGTTCCAAAATCTGCACTATGATCTACACCTGTGTCATCACACCATGTAGATGCCTGAAATAGAACAGCTGATACAATTGGATTTTCCCTCTCATTATCAATTGCAATTTCCATATCACAGGCAGCTCCACCACTTGAATGTCCTGTAATTCCAATCTTGTCTTTATCTACATATGGCAATGAAGCAGCAAGTGCCACTGCTGCGTCAATTCCAACTGCAGATGAATAAACTTCATCTGCCGCAGTAATTTCTGTATCTCCATGTCCATGCATATCTACCGCAATAACAGTATATCCCCGACGCGCATATTCTATAGAATATAAATCCTGCATTTCCTTATTATTAAACCACCCTTCAACAGTAACAATAGCCGGCGACTTATTTTCTTCCGTTGCAGACTTTGGTTTATATAACAGCGCACTTACTTCATGACCTGTTGAATCCACAAGGCGTAGTTCAGATACTTTTACCCTTCCACCAGAACTTTGTATGACAGAAGATACTGCCATACTGACAAAGCACAAAATCAATGATATGACTAACCACGTTTTTGCTGTTAATTTTTTTCCCATAACACAATCTCCTTTACATCTGGCGAATGACGTTTGCTTCACGAAACAGTTTTCTTTTTTCCCCCCTTTTTCAAATATAAAAACATCAATACATTTATGTTCATGCAAGCAAATAATTGTAAAAAAAAGACACAAAATCTTATAAAAGATTATTGTGTCTCCGCTCTCATACAATAATTGTCATTCATTTTCTTTAATTTACATACGCATTATAGCATTAGCATTAAGTTTTTTCAATATATTTTTGTACAGTTTTTGTAAATTCTGTGTATTAATTTTGTGCCGTTATTTTTTTTGTTTTTTTAATTTTTGTACATACAATGCCTGCTTATATGCGAAGTAAATTGTCATTTCATTGCCGCCCGAATCATATTCTCCGCTTCCTTTGCTTCTGCTTTGGTAAGCTGTGGCGTATCTTTTAAAACATAATCCATGCCAAGATTGTCGTACTTGACTTTTCCCATAGAATGATATGGAAGGACTTCCAGTTTCTCCACATTGTGGAGCATCTTTAAAAACAGCCCAAGTTCCGTCAGTTCTTTCTCATCAAACGTAATGCCCGGTACGACTACATGGCGGATCCAGACCGGCTTTCCGATCGAATCAAGATACCTTGCAAACGCAAGAATATTGCTGTTGGACTGCCCGGTGAGTTTCTGATGTTCCTCATCGTTGATATGCTTAATATCAAGCATGACAAGGTCTGTCACTGACATGAGCTGTTCTGTCTTTTCCATTCTGTCTGATGCCATGTTTTCACTTATTCCAGTGAGACTGATCTCTCTCTCACTGATCTGATCTGTTCCTGTATGTTTCTTTGGAAACATAATTCCGGATGTATCCAGACAGGTGTGAATGCCCTTTTCCTTTGCCTTCGTAAAAAGCTCCGTCAGAAAGTCAAGCTGTAACATGGGTTCTCCACCCGTTGCCGTGATCCCCCCGGTCTGATAGAAAGAACGGTTGCGCTCGAAACGGTCTATGATCTCATCCGCTGTCATTTCTTCCCCATCCTCTATCTTCCATGTATCGGGATTATGGCAATACTGGCAGCGCATCGGGCAGCCCTGAAAAAAAACGACAAACCGTACGCCCGGACCGTCCACTGTGCCAAATGTTTCTAACGAGTGAATTTTTCCCATGTTGTTCTCCTTTTTCTATGAATAACGCTCACACGCGCCATTCGCAAAACGCACCTGTTGCACTACATCCGCTCGTGGAAGGTACGTGCGATCACTTCATCCTGCTGTTCTTTTGTCAGTTTGATAAAGTTGACCGCATATCCGGATACACGGATGGTAAGCTGTGGATACAGTTCCGGATGTTTCTGTGCATCCAATAATGTGTCACGGTTTAAAACGTTTACATTCAAGTGATGTCCGCCTTTGACAACATAGCCGTCTAACATTGCAACAAGATTGTTCTCCTGTGCTGCCTCATCTTTGCCCAGTGCATCCGGTACAATGGTAAATGTGTTGGAAATTCCATCCTGTGAATCCATAAATGGAAGTTTAGCGACAGATGCCAGGGATGCAACCGCACCATGGGTATCACGTCCATGCATCGGGTTTGCACCCGGAGCAAATGCTACACCTTTCTTTCTTCCATCCGGTGTTGCTCCTGTATTTTTACCATAGGAAACATTGGATGTAATGGTCAAAATCGATGTTGTCTGGATACCGCCACGGTAAGTATGGTTTCCTTTTACATATCCGATAAAGGTGTGGAGCACCTGTTTTGCGATCTCGTCAACACGATCGTCGTCATTTCCATATTTCGGGAAATCTCCCTCAATCTCAAAGTCAACGGTCACACCATTCTCGTCACGGATTGGTTTGACTTTTGCATATTTGATCGCAGAAAGGGAGTCTGCTACTACAGAAAATCCTGCAATACCGGTTGCAAACCATCTTCTCACATTTTTGTCATGTAATGCCATCTCTAATTTTTCGTAGCAGTATTTATCATGCATGTAGTGAATGATATTTAATGCGTTCACATACACTCCTGCTAACCATTTCATCATATCTTTGTATTTATCCCATACTTCATCGTAATCTAAGTATTCGGATGTAATCGGACGGTATTTCGGTCCGACCTGTTTTCCTGTCATCTCATCGACACCGCCATTGATCGCGTAAAGCAGGCATTTTGCGAGGTTTGCCCGCGCGCCAAAGAACTGCATTTCCTTACCGATTCTCATAGAAGATACACAGCATGCGATTCCGTAATCATCACCATGGACAACACGCATAATATCATCATTCTCATATTGGATCGCAGAGTGTTTGATAGATGTCTCGGCACAGAATTTTTTGAAGTTTTCCGGCAGTTTTACAGACCAGAGTACGGTCATGTTTGGTTCCGGTGCTGCCCCGATGTTGTTCAAGGTGTTTAAGTAACGGTAAGACATTTTTGTAACCATATGTCTTCCATCCACGCCGATTCCACCGATGGACTCTGTCACCCAGGTAGGATCGCCGGCAAAAATCGTGTTGTATTCCGGTGTACGCGCAAATTTTACAAGACGAAGTTTCATCACGAACTGGTCGATGATCTCCTGGATTTCTTTTTCAGTAAATGTTCCCTCTGCGAGATCACGCTCTGCATAAATATCCAAGAAAGTGGAGGTACGTCCTAAGGACATTGCCGCACCGTTCTGCTCTTTTACTGCTGCAAGATATGCAAAATAGACAGCCTGTGTTGCCTCTAATACATTATTTGCAGGTTTCGAAATATCACAGCCGTAAATTTCTGCCAGTTTCTTTAACATTTCCAGCGCACGGATCTGCTCGGATAACTCTTCTCTCTCACGGATCACATCTGAGTACATGATGGTACGTGTGTTGTTCAGCTGCTCTTTTTTGTCCTCGATCAGACGGTCTACACCGTAAAGAGCCGGTCTTCTGTAGTCACCAATAATACGTCCTCGTCCGTATGCATCCGGAAGTCCAGTGATGATATGTGCGCTTCTGCACGCTCTCATCTCCGGTGTGTAAGCGTCAAATACACCGGCATTATGAGTTTTTCTGTGTGTTGTAAAGTACTCTACCACCTCAGGATCGACTTTGTATCCATTGTCCTCGCACGCCTTGATCGCCATACGGATACCGCCGTAAGGCTGGAGAGCACGTTTGAAAGGCTTGTCCGTCTGAAAACCGACAATCTTCTCTTTCTCTTTATCTAAATAACCCGGACCATGGGAAGTGATCGTGGAAATGATCTTTGTGTCCATATCCAGCACTCCACCGGCTTCTCTCTCCTGTCTGGAAAGTTCTAATACCTGATCCCAGAGATCGGTGGTATCCTGTGTTGGTCCCTCTAAGAAGGAATCATCCCCATCATATGGATGATAATTCTTCTGAATAAAATCTCTTACATTTACTTCTGTTTCCCAGGCTCCGCCCTGGAAGCTTCTCCATTCTGTCTGCATTTTTCTCTCCTTCTGCCACCGTGTGGCCTTGCATGGTTCATCACACTTTTTTATGATGCTCATTCTGATTTTTGATCGATGCATGGTTAGTTTTTTCTAACCATAGTTAGGCTATCCTAACTTTCATCTTTTGTCAAGAGTCACGTGCGCTTTTTCCGGTAAGTATTCGAAAAAATACAATGAGTGGTTCCTTTCTCATGCTGATGGGATTTTTTGGAAAATTTACCCTAAAAATAAAAAGAACCGCACGTCTGGACTCTTCGCCCAGACGGTCGGCATTCTTTTGTTATACTTCACGTGGTAAACCCCACTATTTCCGTCAGTCATATAACAATTGCATTGTACTATGAGTGGCAAATATTTTCAATAGGTAATTTTTCACAAACAATCCACATATGCCAGCAATTCCTCCGGTCTGCACTTTAGCACCCGTGATAGCTTCAGCAATGTCATTCCCTGTGGCAAGTAATACATAAAAATTCTTGTTTTGTTTCCCATGTTTATGTTATAATATTCCAAAGCATATTTTACAAAATCTTTATGGCGTTATGCCATCTATATTCTGGAAACGTCAGATTATCCCCAATGATCTGCGTTGTTCGTTCGTATCTATGCTTTTAATTACCCATTAACGAATTTAAAAGCAGGAGACGAAAGAAATCAGATATAGAATATATTTATTCTCCTGCCAAGACAGTATTATTTAAGAGCTGTCTCACCAATCAGGAGGAAGCCTATGGCAAAACACAAACGAAACCATAACAAAGTATCCAGAAACTCAGCAGTCAATATGCCAGCTACAAACAGAAACTACAAAGACACTATTTTTCGCATGTTGTTTTCTGACCGGAAAAATCTGCTCTCTCTTTACAATGCCGTCAATCAGAGAAAATACCTGCACCAAATTTTATCGAGTTTTACAATGGTTCGACGGCAATTGCTGACTGTACAGAGTTTCGACTTTCCTCGGCATTTGAACATTTGTCAGGTGAACCAAAACTTGAATTGATTGTCACGGTTTTAAACGTCAATGAGAGGCACAATGCAGAGTTAATGCAGCATTGCAATACATTAAACGAATATGCGCAGTATGTTGCCAGAGTGCGGCTCTATGCAGCGGATATGTCTTTAGATCAGGCCGTGGAACGTGCCGTAGACGAGTGTGTCAGGGAAGGGATTTTAGCCGAATTTCTTACCCGCAACCGAAATGAGGTCATCAGTATGAGTATCTTTGAGTATGATAAAGAATTGGAAGAGAAGAAATTACGGAAAGCAGAATATGAAGCTGGACATGAGGCTGGTTTCTCTGAGGGTGAAAAGTATGGTATAGAACGTGGTACTTTTCTAAATTCTATTGAAACTGCCAGACGTATGCTTAAATTTCAGGAATTTTCGCTTGAAAAAATTGCTGCTATTTCCGGGCTGTCTTTAGATGAGATAAAAAAATTACAAACAAACGAAGCGAGGTCTGATTCATGAAAATTGCATTAGTTTCCGATACACACGGTGTATGCCGTAAAGAATTATTTGACCATATCAAAAATTGTGATTATCTCATTCACACCGGAGATTTTGACAATGAACGTACCTATAACAGATTCTTAAACTGCGGCATTCCGATGTATGCAGTCCGTGGGAACTGTGACCACGGAGAGTGGGCGTCCTACCTGCATGAGTTTGTCTCCGTGCCGATTAATGGAAAATTATTTTATCTTGTCCATAACAAAGCTGACCTGCCTTTTGATCTCACGGATGCGGATTTTATAATTTTCGGACATACCCATGTATTCACGCACTACGACCGCTACGGAAAAGTTTTTATCAATCCGGGCAGCGCCGGGGCTGACCGCGGAGATGGAAAAGGCATTGCAATTTTAGAATTGACGGATAATGGATATGACGTGGAACGGATTTTGCTATAAAATTTCTTGCTTCATTTCCTACCCTTGTGTTACAATAATCTAAAGCATATTTTACAAATTTCATGACATTTTTGTCATCTATATTCTAACGGCGACAGATTAGCCCCAAATAATCTGTATGCTTCATTCGTATCTATGCTTTTTGTTACCCATTTAACAATTGAAAAGCAGGAGACGAAGGAACTTAGGAAAATATATGATTACATTCTCCTGCAATCACGAACAGTTTTATAAATAAGCTGTCCTACAATTTCAGGAGGAAACGATTTATGGCAAAATGCAAAAGAAACCGTAACAAGACAAAAAGAAATTTTACAGTCAAAACACCGACGGCAAACCGGAATTATAAAGACACCGTTTTTCGGATGTTGTTTTCTGACCGGAAGAACCTGCTGTCCCTCTATAATGCAGTAAACCAGAGCGATTATAATAATCCAGATGATCTGGAAATCGTCACATTAGAGAATGCTATTTATATGGGGATGAAAAATGATCTGGCATTTATTATGGATACTAATTTGTATCTGTATGAGCATCAGTCAACCTACAATCCAAATATGCCTCTTCGTGATCTGTTTTATATTTGCAGTGAATATCAGAAACTCGTGGATAAGAAATCTCTTTATTCTTCGACTCTGCAAAAAATTCCTGCACCAAATTTTATTGAGTTTTACAATGGATCGACGGCAGCTCCCGACTGCACAGAACTTCGGCTTTCCTCGGCATTTGAACATTTGTCAGGTGAACCAAAGCTTGAATTAATTGTCACGGTTTTAAATGTCAATGTGGGACACAATGCAGAGTTAATGCAGCATTGCAATACATTAAATGAATATGCACAATATGTTGCCAGAGTGCGGCACTATGCAGCGGATATGTCTTTAGATCAGGCCGTGGAACGTGCCGTAGACGAGTGTGTCAGGGAAGGGATTTTAGCCGAATTTCTTACCCGCAACCGAAATGAGGTCATCAGTATGAGTATCTTTGAGTATGATAAAGAATTGGAAGAGAAGAAATTACGGAAAGCAGAATATGAAGCTGGACGGGAAGCTGGTTTCTCTGAGGGTGAAAAACATGGACGTGAGACTGGTTTCTCCGAGGGCGAAAAGTATGGTATAGAACTAAATTCTATTGAAACTGCCAGGCGCATGCTTCAATTACAGGAGTTCTCACTTGAAAAAATTGCTGCTATTTCCGGGCTGTCTCTAGATGAGGTAAAAAAACTACAATAAATTTTAAATGAATCATTCCCTTAAAATAACAAAAAGAGCTCCTGTGTGAGCAATGTCATTAAGTTAAGATGACCAATCAAGATCTTAGCATCAGAAATGATGCTAGTGTCTTTTTATTTTGTAATAAATGCTTGACATATGATTCGAAATGTGCGGCCGCTTTCGCTATTGAATGATAATGAGGTAGCGAAAGCGGCCCTTGTAATTAAGAACATCTTGATTGCAAGGAGGTAACGCATATGAGCAATTATATTAATCAAGTTTCAGATTCTCTAAAGAATCATATTTCGGAATTAGCTAACAATCCATGTTTATTTCTTTGAAACCCCAATGTCAATTTCTCTCGAAAACGGAAAATTGATTTCAAAACTTTTATAGGAATCATGATGAATTCGGGTGGAGCTACTATGAGTAAAGAACTACTTGATTTCTTTGATTTTGACAAAAATACTCCGTCTGTGTCAGCATTTACGCAACAACGTTCAAAAGTACTTCCAGAGACTTTTGAATATTTGTTTAAATCTTTTACGGATGACAACCTTCCAACTACTAATAATTATCATGGTTATCGTTTAATTGCATGTGATGGAAGTAACTTGACCATTGCAACCAATCAAAAGGATCCAGAAACTTTTTGGGAACGTAATCAGCATGGTTCAATTGTTAATAAACTACATCTGAATGCCTTTTATGATGTTTTGAATCGTATATACACCGATGTTTTAGTGCAAACAGCAGCGGATTGCAACGAGTTTAGAGCATGTGCAACAATGATTGACAGACCGAAACTAGAGAATGTTATTCTTGTTGCTGATAGAGGATATGAAAACTATAACATTTTTGCACATGCAATTGAAAAAGGATGGAAATTCGCTATACGTGTCAAAGATAAAAATAGTAATGGAATTGCATCTGGGTTAAATCTTCCTCCAAATGATGAGTTTGATATAGATATCACTCAGATTTTTTCAAGGAAAAATACAAAGACCACAAAAAATGCAGGCTATAAGTGGATGCCTGTAAATCAAGTGTTTGATTATCTTCCACGAAAAAGTGATAAAACATACGAATTATCATTTCGTATTATTAGATTTCCTATAGGGTCTAATTCTTATGAAATAATAATTACAAATCTTGATAGAAATATTTTTGATGTAAAAAAAATAAAGGAAATCTATCATTTGAGATGGGGAATAGAAACTTCATTCAGAGAATTAAAATATGCCATAGGATTAACAAGTTTCCATGCACGAAAACCAGATTTTATTAAACAAGAAATATATGCGCGATTACTTTTGTATAACTGATATGTAATGACCTCTTGTCAAGTACAAATTAACAGAAATCACCACAAA
>ERZ773134.3293-NODE-3293-length-10402-cov-15.347540_pt1 | contig 10402 bp, 7 predicted proteins | sample MGYA00580856_ERZ773134 | MGnify/ENA primary metagenome ERZ773134 (study PRJEB29015, sample SAMEA2737823) | human gut metagenome | biome: human gut; feature: human-associated habitat; material: faeces | place: China | collected 2012 ... | reverse complement strand
CTCGGCAAAATGCAAATAAAATTTGCTTTTGCGCTCGGCTTATTCGTATCTTTGCACCGATCGGACAAAACTGCCCGACTTACTTAACCAATTATCGTTCAAATTCTTTATCGTATGAAAAAACTGTTCATTTTCTCGGCTCTCATCACCCTGGCGCTGGGGGGGGGAGTTGCAGCGACAGCGAAACAGATGAGTTTCAGAACATTCTGATTCCTCAGGATAACTTATCGGCCTCGATTTCGGCCGATGCGTTGTCCCATACCATCGGTTTCGAGACGACCCAGAGCTGGACGGCATCCGTACGTGAAACCTCGCGTGCCGAAAGCTGGATCTCCATCAACCCCACTTCGGGCGACGCCGGCAAGCACACGATTACCGTCACGCTCACTGAAAACGAAACGACCGAATCCCGCCAGGCGGTCGTCATCATCTCCTGCGGCGGAGAATCCGCGAATATCTCCATCACCCAGCGGGGCGTGGGACAAGACGAACCGGAAGATCCGGACAACCCGAATAACCCCGACAATCCTCAAAAGCCCGAACATCCCGACGTAGCACCCGAAGACCGGCTGACCTGGGTAGAAACGACCTACACCGAGGTTTACAGCGACGGTTCCAGCACCGACAAGAGTTACATGCTCTTCGAATACGATGCCGAAGGTCTTCTGACCGGTTACGACCAATACGATTACGATTCGGAACAGACCGACAAAATCAATGCCTCCTATGAAAGGACGCTCAAACGAAGCGAAGGGAAAATCACAGACGAAGAGAAATGGTTCGAAATCGACGGCAGCAGTTACGAAGGAATGCCCCTTCCCAACTCGGGCGAATACACCAAGGAATACCGCTTGAATACAAGCGGTTTGGTAAGTAGCTACACCGACCCGGACGGCGCCAGCCAGACTTTCACCTACAACGCCGACGGCACGCTGGCTCGCTTGGAATACCGCAACCCTTCCTATCCCGATGAGAACTCGACCTCGACGCTTACCTGGCAGGACGGAAACATCGTTTCCATTTCGACCATCGACGGACGGGATAACGAAACAACGACGTTCTCCTACACCGAACACCTCAACCCCTGGAACGGCATCGACATAGGCGCCTTCATGATCGGCGATGCAGAGGAGTCCGCCATGCTGCTCGGCATCAGCGGTACGACCGTTAAGAACCTGCCCGCCAGCTGTCAAGACGGCAACAGCACTACGACCTACACCTACACGTTCGACGCCGAAGGCCGCGTCAGCACGATCGTGATCGAAGAGAACTGGCAGGACGGCGGCGGCAGCGGCAGCGAGCGCACGGAATATACGCTCCACTACGGTCCCCAAACCGTTTCGAAACCCGATTACATCCCCTACCTGGCCAAACAGGAAGTCGTGGACGAAGGTACGCTTCCCTATATTTTCTGGGAAGATAATCCGGACGAAAAACAATATGGTGTAAACGCCTACACCTCCTACGCCAAGATCCGCAGCACGATGTCCGACGGCAGAACTAGCGAAAAAACCGAATACCGGCAGATCAACATCAACCCATCGACTCAGGAGGGTCCGGTGTTGGGCTACCTATACATCACGCAGGACGAAGCGGACAACTTCCGGCTCGTTTCGACCTCTTTCAACGAGATTCCGCTGGGTGAAAACGAGATAAGCCCCCACCGTTTCGTCTATACGCTGGAATATAACTGCTTCACGGTCAATCTGGAATTCGACGTGTTCTATCCTTCCTGCACAGTCTTCGATCCTGCGACCGGTGAACAGAAAACCCACTGGATGCCGATGCTTCCGCTCGACAAGAACTGTTTCACGGTATCCGAACCGGAACTGCGGTATATGGGTGAAAATACGGACGAAAACGGCCCTATGAGCGAATACTACTACCGACAGGAGTATCTTTTCCAGGTCAATCGGGATGTGGAGCCTACGGAATACGACTACCAGTTGTTGAGCCGTCATATGTACGTCGCACACTATTAAACCGAAAACACGGGGCACAGCCCCATCAGACAACCCCTCCGAAAACTCGGAGGGGTTTGTTTTTCACCCGCACAAACGACTGTACGGAAAATGTGCAGCGGGCCGCTGCCGATCCCCGCAGGGATCGCCGACCGTAGTAGAAATCGACTTTCTGAAGATTTCCATTTGGCAGTTACGATAATATTTGTTATATTCGTCACAGAGTCAGACATCAATCGGCTCACCAACCAATTTTTTCCATTAACTAACCTTTTTATCGTATGAAAAAGCTATTAACAATCGTAACCCTTCTGGGATTAACGTGGGGGGGGGAAGTTGCACCGACAGCAACACCGACGAAGAACAGGCCATTCTGATCCCCCAGGAAGCATTATCCGCAACGATCGCGGCCGACAGCGGACTGAAACACACGGTAAGTTTCGAAACTACCGGAGAGTGGCAGGCCTCGGTAGAGTCCCCCGGTAGCGGCGACACTTGGATCACCCTTTCGCCTACCTTCGGCAATGCCGGTAAAAACACCATTACCGCCACGCTTACGGAAAATATCCAGCCAACTTCCCGAAAAGCCGTCATCACCATTCTCTGCGGCACAGAATCGGCCGCCATCACCATCACCCAACAGGGTACCGGTACGAGCGAGGAACCTGCAAAACCGGAACATCCCGAAATCTCGCCCGAAAACCGGCTGACCTACATCGAAGTTTCGGAGAATAAAAAAACCACCACCGAAGACGGCACAGAAGAGAGCACAACCCAAGGATACATCGACCTCATCTACGACGCACAGGGCGTGCTGACCAATTTCAACTACTACACGTTCGACCGGAATCAACCCGACAAACTCAACGGTTCCAGCAAGACGGTTCTCAACTGGGGAGCCAATAAATTCTCGCTCTCACAATACAACATCGAAATTACGAGTTACAGCAGCATTCCCAGAATAACAAAAGACGACCGGTCGGAGAGCTACCAGCTGAATAAAAGCGGTCTGATTTCACAATACAGCTATTTCGACGACAATAGGGATGTCTTCATTTACAATCCCGACGGGACCCTCGCAACCAAAGAATTCTATCTGGCTGGAACGGCCCTGGAAAACCTCAGGTCGAAATACAAATGGGAGGCAGGAGATCTGACGAGCATCACGGCATCCGCAAGCAGTTACTGTTTCTCCTATACCTATACACAATTCCTCAACCCCTGGAACGGCATCGATATAGGCAGCTTCGCGATAGCGGGTGTCGATGACATAGGATGCCTGCTCGGTATCAGCGGTACGACGACCAAGCACCTGCCCGCGAGCCAGCAGACAAAATACAAAAACAGCCAGTATCAATACACGTTCGACAACGAGGGGCGCGTCAGCACGATCGTGGTCACCTCAACCTTCCACAACCCCGAAAGTATGGAAAATATCTCGATCGCCACCCAGACCGAATACACTCTCCATTACGGCACTACGCCCTCTCCGGAACCCGATTATCTGGCCTACCTGACCGACCAAAAGATCATCGAAGAGGGGACGCTCGGCTATATCTTCGACGGCGACGATCCCGAAGGCGAGCATATCGTGCTGCCGAACGCCTATACTTCCTACGCCAAAATCCTCAATACGCTCTCCGACGGAACCGCCAAAGAAACGACGGAATACAGGCAGGTGAAAATTACGCTACCCGAAGAGCATCTGGGATATATCCACGTCACACAGCAAGATATCGACGATTTCGAGCTTATCTCGATAACGCAGGAAAAAGAGGATGACGGCAAAGATACTACGAGTCCCCTCACCTATACCTTTACATTCGAATACAACTGTTTCACGGAGAAATTCCGGCTCAAGATCGAGTCACCCTACTGCAATCTCTACTCCGAGCATACCGAAACGTGGAACTCGCACCCGATGCCCACACTGCCCCTCGACGACGACTGCATCGTCTGCTACCCGCCGGAAGTGACCCAACTGAACGATAACCCGATCCAAATCGATTATAAATTCGTTCAGAAATACGCGATCAAGATCAATCCGGAAGCAGAGATAACCGATCAGAACGTTTCACAAATCGACCGATTGCTGTACGTAAGGCAATAAACGGATTCGACTCCCGATAGCCCCCTCTTTTCAGAGGGGGTTTATCTTTGTCGCCGACACCGAGGAAAATCGGGACCTCCGTTGCGATTCTGCGAATAGTTTTATATATTTGCAAGCGAAAAATCCGGGGCGGACCTGCAACGGCCGAACAGGGAGAACGATTTGCCCGACACCGCTTTAGCTTTGTCCGGACTGAAAAAACCGACTGCAACGACGGCTCCGCAAAACGAAAAATGCTCCAGCGTCGGGCGGCACCGTTTCCCGGCATGAGATAACGAACCGAAACTATGTTTGAAAACTTAACCGATAAACTCGAACGGTCCTTCAAGCTGATCAAGGGCGAAGGCCGCATTACCGAAATCAACGTCGCCGAAACCCTCAAGGAGATCCGCCGGGCACTGATCGACGCCGACGTCAACTACAAGGTAGCCAAATCCTTCACCGACGAGGTGAAGCAGAAGGCCCTGGGACAAGACGTGCTCAAGTCCGTCAAGCCGGGACAGATGATTACCAAGATCGTGCGCGACGAGTTGGCACAACTCATGGGCGGCACGGCGACCGACATCAAGCTGGAGGGCACGCCTGCGGTCATCCTGATCGCCGGTCTGCAAGGCTCCGGTAAGACCACCTTCTCGGGCAAGCTGGCGGCGATGCTCAAGAGCAAGAAGGGGCGCCAGGTGCTGCTCGTGGCGGGCGACGTCTATCGTCCTGCGGCCATCGACCAGCTCAAGGTGCTGGGCGGACAGATCGGAGTCGAAGTCTATACTGAAGAGGGGAATAAAAATCCGGTGCAGATCGCCGAAAATGCCATCAAATACGCCCGTCAGCACGGTTTCAACGTCGTGATCGTCGATACGGCGGGCCGTCTGGCCGTCGATGAGGCGATGATGCAGGAGATCACGGCGATCAAACAGGCCGTGAAACCGGGCGAAACGCTCTTCGTGGTCGATTCGATGACGGGTCAGGATGCCGTGAATACCGCAAGGGAATTTAATGAGCGGCTGAACTTCGACGGCGTCGTACTTACGAAGTTGGATGGTGATACCCGTGGTGGTGCCGCTTTGTCGATCCGTACGGTTGTTGATAAGCCGATTAAGTTTGTCGGTACGGGCGAGAAGATGGATGCCTTGGATATTTTCCACCCTGAACGTATGGCGGATCGAATCTTGGGCATGGGTGATATCGTGTCTTTGGTGGAACGTGCGCAAGAGCAATATGACGAGGAAGAAGCGAAACGCTTGCAGAAGAAGATCGCTAAGAACCAGTTCGATTTTAACGACTTTATCTCCCAGATCCAACAGATCAAGAAGATGGGTAACTTGAAAGAGCTGGCATCCATGATCCCGGGCGTAGGAAAGGCATTGAAAGACGTGGATATCGATGATAACGCGTTCAAGAGTATCGAGGCTATCATTTATTCGATGACTCCGGATGAGCGTAGCAATCCGGCTATCTTGAATGGCTCACGCCGTCAGCGTATCGCCAAAGGTAGCGGTACGAGCATCCAGGAGGTGAACAAGCTGATCAAGCAATTTGATGAGACCCGTAAGATGATGCGTATGCTTACTTCCGCAAAGTCGGGGAAGATGAAGCTACCTTCGATGAAGCCCTCGTTCAGACGTTAATTAACAGGAGACAATCAATAATATGGAAGAACAACATTATCAATTGCTGGATGGTAAGGCCGTTTCCGCTCAGATGAAGAAGGAGATGGCTGAGGAGGTAGCCCAGATCAAGGCTGCCGGAGGTAAGATCCCTCACTTGGCCGCTATTTTGGTGGGCCATGACGGTGGTAGCGAGACTTATGTGGCTAGTAAAGTCAAGACTTGTCAGGAGATTGGTTTTAAGTCTACCTTAATTCGCTTTGAGGAGGATGTTACGGAGGAAGAATTGCTTCGTAAGGTCGATGAGTTAAATAATGATCCGGATGTGGATGGCTTTATCGTACAGCTTCCGCTTCCGAAACATATATCCGAGCAGAAGGTGATCGAGGCGATCGATTATCGTAAAGATGTGGACGGTTTCCATCCGATTAACGTGGGACGTATGTCTATCGGTTTACCTTGTTTCGTATCGGCTACGCCTGCCGGTATCTTGGAATTATTGAAGCGTTATCATATCGAGACGCAAGGAAAGCATTGCGTGGTTTTGGGACGCAGCAATATTGTCGGCAAGCCGATGGCTACCTTGATGATGCAGAAATCTTATCCGGGCGATTGTACGGTGACCGTATGCCATAGCCGTTCTAAGAACTTGAAGGAGATGTGCTTGTCTGCTGATATTATTATCGTGGCTTTAGGTGTTCCTGAATTCTTGAAAGGGGATATGGTGAAGGAAGGCGCCGTGATCGTTGACGTGGGAACAACCCGTATGCCAAGCAGCATAACCAAGAGCGGATTTAAGTTAACGGGAGATGTCTTGTTTAATGAGGTCGCTCCTAAATGTTCCTATATCACTCCGGTTCCGGGTGGCGTAGGGCCTATGACAATCATTTCTTTGATGCGTAACACATTGTTAGCGGGAAAGAAAGCGATCTATAAGTAAGTGGATGGATAAAAAAGTTCGCAAAAGGTTTGTGTAATCAGAATTTATACCTATCTTTGCGCCGTCTTAAAGGGGGAATCCTTTGAAAGGCGGATATGGTGAGAGTAGCTCAGTTGGTTAGAGCATCGGATTGTGGTTCCGAGGGTCGTGGGTTCGAGCCCCATCTTTCACCCTAGAATGAGAAAAGGATATGCCTATTAGGGCATATCCTTTTTCTATTTCTTATAATGGGCATTGTAAGTCTTTTATGATGCCCATCATAAGGAGCTTACAATAGGCATTGTAAACTCCTTATAATAGCGATCGTGCTGACCTACTCTTCGGTATATAAACCTTCTCTTGATAATTGCTTATCCAGATTCGCTACACCGAGGGCTATGATAGCGGTAACAGTAGCCGTATGTTCTTGGTATTCGGGGATGTTCTTTGTGTATAAATCCCGTTCCGTATGCCAGATTTCGCCGTAATCAAAATCATATCCTTTGAAATCCTCTGTGGTGAAACCTAATGTAGGGACACCTTCGATGGCGAAAACTGATGCGTCTGTTCCCCCCATGCGTGTCGGGCGTTTACGGGGTTCACGAACTTTTACCTCGAAAGGATAGTCCGGACGGATTTTTTGGATGGGTTCGCTGATCTTCACGAAATCATCATACATGGCTTGAGGGACGGAGATACCGACAGGAGGTTCCGGGCCTCCGTCACGATTGAACAAATTAGCGATTTTGGGTAATTTATCCTTATGCGCTTTCACCCAAGCTTGTGCTCCTAATAAGCCAAATTCCTCACCGGCGAATCCGATAAATAAGATCGTGCGCTTAGGTTTGGCTCCGGATTTGGCGATCATGCGAGCGGCTTCCATCATCGGTCCGATTCCAGTACCGCAATCGATGCCTCCGGTAGCCACGTCGAAAGCATCTAGGTGACCGCTGATAATTACATATTCGTCCGGGTATTTGCTGCCTTTGATAGACGCTACGACATTATGGTATTTAACCGGGCCTAATTTAAAATGATTACGAATATCGAACTCTAGTTCGAATGTACGTCTCTCTTTCACCATTTGTTCGATGATCGCGAATTGATGCTCGTCTAATTTGATATCCGGAAGTTCCGGCAGATTGTCGAAGTTCGTATTCGGGTCGTTCATCATTTTCCGGTCGTATAACGCACGGATAGGTACGGTGGAGGATTGGATAAAACCTAAAGCTCCGGCCTCGCACATTTCCTTATAATATAATCCGGGGAATTCTTTATAAGGCAACATCTCGTTTTTCTCCCCGTTTTCCCAGTTGCGGCGTCTTAGATCATTGTTTTTCTTCATGATCTCGTTGTTCTCTTTCTTGATCTCCGCACGGATGGAATCTCCCGAGGCGGAGCGGTCGATAGGCCAACCTACATTTTTCCCTGAGATAAGAACCCAAGCACCATTCAATCTTCCTTTGATTTGCTGGAACTCCTCGTCGTTACGAGGCTCCATCACCGCATGCCCACGTTGCACGCCTTTCGTTCCGGAAGTGTAGGAAGGGGTGGCGAAATGCAGGATCATTCCGTTGTCGCTCAACAAGCGTCCGAACCAAGGTCCTCGATTAAAGCCGACAGGGTACCGGCTTCTTCTAATTGGACATCGAGTCCCCAACTCTTAAACTCACGCACCATCCACTCGGCGGCGTTCTCATAAGCGTCGGAACCGATTAAACGTCCGCCAAAGCGGTTCGTAAGGATATCCAGCTGATGCATCACTTGATTATCGTTCTGACCCATCTCGATGATTTTTTTTACGGCAGCGTCCTGAGCTGGTACAGGGGAGACTGTCATGCAGGCTAATGCCGCACAAACAAGTAAGATTTTTCTCATAAAGTAGTGTTTATTTCATTGATATGACTGTTTATTATTCAGTGTATGCAAATAAAGGAATAAATTTTGACTTATTGCAAATGAAATGGCAGTTTCTTTTATAACTTTGCGAAGTAAACAGATGGCGAATGAAAACAATGCGTAGCTTGAAGTGGTTAAGACCCCTCTTGGTAGTACTCTTTATGAGTTACTACGTGGGTGGCACGGCCTTTACCCATACGCATCATTTCCTAAACTCTAGTATCACTCACTCTCATCCCTATCTGCCGGGAGCCGACGGCTTGCCTCATCATGAGCATAGTACGGTAGCGTTTAATACGATTGAAGAGCTGACCGAATTGTGTCTGGAGTTAATTCCGTACTTACCTTTGGTTATGGCTTGGGCGCTTTTGATGGTAGTGCTCGTCTTTCTAAAGAAAGAGGTTGTCTTGCGTCTTGTGCGGCGTGGCGAATCCCGTGCGCCTCCCTCGTTTGGTATAGTAGTTTGAATCAAGCATTAGAATCACTTTTTATACTAAACATTTTACGCATCTTATATGAAATCTATATTTTTACTATTGCTTCCAGCAATAGTATTATGCTCTTGCCATACCCAAAAGCAAGAGGATGAGTCTGCGCATGCCGTAACACTCAAAGGAGATATTATACATATCGGTTCCGAATCTCCTGTTTTATCCAAGTTGACAAAGGAAACGGTTAAACAGGAACCTTACCGTATGGAGTTTACCACCTCGGGGGTCGTACAGGCGATTCCTTCTAATTATGCGGAGGTGGCTTCACCTGTAAGCGGGCGAATTACGAAATCGTTCGTTCGCTTAGGGCAAAAAGTGGCCCCGGGTAGTCCGATCTTCGAGATTAGCGCTCCCGCTGTTTATGAGGCGGGGAAATCTTATTACCAAGCTCACCAAGAGATGGAACTGGCCTTGAAAAGCTTGAATCGGGAGAAAGACTTGATGAAAAACAAGGTTGGTGTCCAAAAGGAATTGGAAGAGGCCGAGGTGAATTACGAGTTAAAGAAAAAAGACTATGAGAATATGGTAGCGGCATTGAAAGTCTTTCAGATTAATCCGGATGAAATGGCTTTGGGGCAACCATTGATCGTTCGCTCGCCTATAGCCGGTGAGGTCGTGAAAGATCGGATCGTAATCGGGCAATATATGAAAGAGGACGCCGAGCCTGTAGCTGTCATCGCCGATTTGAGCAAGGTATGGGTGGTCGCCCATGTAAAAGAGAAGGATTTGAGTTTAATACAGGCTTTGGATGAGGTGGAAATCCGGTTGGTAGCCATGCCGGATAAACCGATATCGGGAAAGATTTATCACATCAGCGAGATGCTGGACCCCGATACCCGTTCGGTGGAGGTCTTGATCGAGTGCGATAACAGTACCCGTTTGATGAAGCCGGAGATGTACGGCACGGTCAAGCTGAGCGACCGTGAGGCGGAGGTGATCCGTATACCTACTTCCGCTATCTTGCAGGAAGAGGAGAACATGTACGTATTGGTGGAATTGGGGAATAACGATTACCGGAAACAAAAGATCGAGACCGGCCATACTGAAGATGGCAAGACGGTGGTTTTATCCGGCTTGAATGTAGGTGACGAGATCGTAGTTACGGGAGCGTTTTATTTACTTGACGCACGCTAACGGATTATGAAAAGGATTATTTACTTGGCGATACATCGGCGAGGACTGATGTTCGTGTTATTTCTGTTCTTAGCGATCGTTGGTTATTATTCTTGGATGCGGTTGGCGATAGATGCTTATCCGGATATCGCCGATACCACCGTGCAAGTCGTGACGCAGGTTCCCGGATTGGCCGCCGAGGAGATCGAGCAACAAATCAGTATTCCGATCGAGTGGGCTATGAATGGTCTGCCGGGACTAAACGTAATGCGTAGCAAGAATACGTTTGGTTTATCTACGGTCGT
>ERZ773134.3291-NODE-3291-length-10407-cov-2.939335_pt1 | contig 10407 bp, 8 predicted proteins | sample MGYA00580856_ERZ773134 | MGnify/ENA primary metagenome ERZ773134 (study PRJEB29015, sample SAMEA2737823) | human gut metagenome | biome: human gut; feature: human-associated habitat; material: faeces | place: China | collected 2012 ... | reverse complement strand
GCTGCATAGATATCAGCCAGTACGACGTGATCTGCAAGGGTAAGAGCTTTGGCAAATTCCGGAAGAAGGGCTTTGGTACGTGTATAAGTATGAGGCTGGAATACACACCAGATCTTCTTATGTGGATAATTTTTGGCTGCGTGAAGGGTGGCTTCAATCTCTGTCGGATGATGCGCATAATCATCAATGATCGTTACATCGCCAATTTTGCCTTTATACTGGAATCTGCGGTCTGTACCGCCGAAATCTTTCAGACCATCAAAGATCACTTCTGTAGACAGGTCAAGAAGCTGTCCTGCAGCGATAGATGCCAGAGCATTGGATACATTGTGAATGCCAGGCACTTTCAGAGAACATGTGCCCAGGTCTTCTCCGTTGTGAAGAACATGGAAGGTTGCATGGCCAAGTTCGTCATAAGTAATGTCTGTGGCTGTGTATTCAGCATCGTGTTCCAGACCGTAGGTGATCACTTTACATGGAAGATTTTCTGTGATCATTTCGTATTTTGGTGTATCTGCATTAATGATGAGTGCACCTTCTGCCGGGAGAAGTTCTGCAAATTTGCGGAAGGAATGACGGATATCGTCAATATCCTTAAAGAAATCCAGATGGTCTGCATCCATATTCAGGATAATACTGATCTTCGGGAAAAAGCTCAGAAAGCTGTTTGTGTATTCGCAGGCTTCTGTGACAAAAGTCTCAGAATTGCCTACGCGGATGTTTCCGCCGATAGCAGGAAGAATACCTCCCACACTGATGGTCGGGTCACAGTCTCCTGCAAGAAGAATGTGAGATACCATAGATGTTGTGGTTGTTTTTCCATGAGTTCCGGAAATGGCAACAGGAGTATCATAATTCCTCATGATCTGTCCGAGAAGCTCTGCACGTGTGAGCATTGGAAGTCCTTTTTCCTTTGCACAGGCAAATTCCGGGTTGTCAGGATGGATAGCTGCGGTATATACCACAACATCTACGTCATCGGTAATGTTTGTGGCACGCTGTCCGTAATAGATGGTGGCTCCCTTTTTCTCCAGTGCCTGCGTAAGAGGACTGGATTTGGAATCGGAACCGGAAATGACAAAATCCTCGCCGAGAAGAATCTCGGCCAGTCCGCTCATGCTGATGCCGCCGATACCGATAAAATGTATATGAAGTGGTTTGTGAAAATCTATCTGATACATAGTATGTTCTCCTTGATTAATTATTTACAAATCTTTATAAATCCGGTAACTGTAACATATTCGCATAGTTACTGGAACTGTTTTATCTGTCTGTTTATTATACTCCCTGTGCCTTAAAATGAAAAGGACTTCTTTTGGTTGATAAAAAATTACAAAAAACGACATTGGATATATGAAAAATGCCTAATAATATATCGGTGGAAATACAGACTCAATAAAAAACGTGTGCAAAAATCATAAAAAAACAAAAAATGAGAAACAAAAATTGTAAATAATGTTCACTAACAGATAAAAGTGTGTTATAATTAAATAATCATAACCTGTAACTGTTCAGTGCCTCGCGAAACAGCAGACTGACGAATAGTTACCATAACTACAACAAGAGGTGATTGCATGATTAAGAAAGAAATGATAGCTATGCTTCTGGCCGGCGGTCAGGGCAGCAGACTGGGTGTACTGACAGAAAAAGTAGCGAAACCTGCAGTTGCTTTTGGCGGGAAATATCGTATCATAGATTTTCCTTTAAGTAACTGTATTAATTCAGGCATCGATACAGTAGGTGTATTGACACAGTATCAGCCATTGCGACTTAATACACATATCGGAATTGGTATTCCATGGGATCTTGACAGAAACGAAGGTGGTGTAACAGTACTGCCGCCTTACGAGAAGAGTACCAGCAGTGAGTGGTACACAGGAACAGCCAATGCAATCTTCCAGAATATGGATTACATGGAACAGTATAATCCGGATTATGTCCTGATCTTATCCGGTGACCATATCTATAAGATGGATTATGAAGTAATGCTTGATTTCCATAAAGCGAATAAAGCGGATGTGACGATTGCCTGTATGCCGGTACCTATTGAGGAAGCAAGCCGTTTTGGTATCATGGTAACGGATGACATAGGACGCATTACGGAGTTTGAGGAGAAACCGGAGCATCCAAGCAGCAATCTGGCGTCCATGGGAATTTATATTTTCAGCTGGCCTGCTTTAAAGGAAGCACTGATGTCTCTGAAGGATCAGAACAGCTGTGATTTTGGCAAACATGTTCTTCCATACTGCAAGGAGAAAGGTGAAAGACTTTTCGCCTACGAATACAATGGATACTGGAAGGATGTAGGAACACTGGGTTCTTATTGGGAGGCCAATATGGAACTGATCGATATTATTCCGGAATTTAATCTCTATGAAGAATTCTGGAAGATTTACACAAAGGGAGATATTATCCCGCCTCAGTATATTTCGGCAGATGCGGTTACAGACAGATGTCTGATCGGTGAGGGTGCAGAAATTTACGGGGAAATACATAATTCTGTGATCGGACCAAATGTTGTGATCGGAAAAGGCAGCGTGATCCGTGATTCCATTATCATGCGCAATTCTACCATTGGTGAGGGCGTACAGATGGATAAGGCTATTATTGCCGAGGATGTTACTATTGGAAATAATGTTGTACTGGGATGTGGTGAGGAAGCACCGAATGTGCTGAAACCTGCAGTTTATGCATTTGGAATTGCTACGGTTGGTGAACGCAGCGTGATCCCGGATAATGTAAGGATCGGAAAGAATACAGCAATCTCAGGTATAACTGTTCCTGAGGATTATCCTGATGGTGAGCTGGCCGGCGGACAGGTAATTACAGCAAAGGACGGTGACGAATAATGAGAGCGATAGGTATTATTTTGGCTGGCGGTAATAATAACCGCATGAGAGAATTATCAAATAAGAGGGCAATCGCAGCAATGCCGATTGCCGGAAGCTACAGAAGTATCGACTTCGCACTGAGCAACATGGCGAGTTCTCATATTCAGAGAGTTGCTGTTCTGACACAGTACAATGCCCGTTCTCTGAATGAACATTTAAGCTCTTCCAAATGGTGGGATTTCGGAAGAAAACAGGGTGGTCTCTTTGTATTTACACCTACGATCACAAAAGAGAACAGTCTGTGGTATCAGGGAACAGCAGATGCTATTTATCAGAATCTGGAATTCCTTAAAAGCAGTCATGAACCATATGTAGTGATCGCATCCGGCGACTGCGTTTATAAGATGGATTACAACAAGGTTCTTGAATATCATATTGCGAAACGTGCAGATGTTACGGTAGTATGCACTACCTGCGATAATCCCAGTGAGATTGAGAGATTTGGTGTTCTCCGTATGAATGAGGACTGCAGGATTGAGGAATTTGAAGAGAAGCCAATGGTTTCTTCTTATAATACAATTTCAACAGGTATCTATGTTATCCGAAGAAGACAGCTGATCGAGCTGATCGAGAGAGCTGCGCTGGAAGGCAGACATGATTTTGTAAAGGATATTCTGATCCGCTACAAGAATCTTAAGAGAATCTATGGATATAAGATTGACACATACTGGAGCAATATCTCCACAGCAGAAGCATATTATAAGACAAATATGGATTTCCTGAAACCGGAGATCAGAAACTATTTCTTCAAACAGGAACCGACAATTAAGACAAAGATTGATGATCTGCCTCCTGCAAAATACAATCCGGGAGCACAGGTGAAGAACAGCCTGGTTGCCAGCGGATGTATTATCAATGGTACGGTGGAGAATTCCGTTCTTTTTAAAGACGTATTTGTAGGAAATAACTGCGTGATCAAGAACTCTGTGATTTTAAACAATGTATATCTGGGAGATAATACTCATATTGAGAACTGCATTGTTGAAAGCCGGGATACTATTCGTGCAAATTCGTATTACTGCGGCGACGGTGAAGTGAAGATCGTCGTGGAGAAAAATGACAGATATATACTGTAAATAAAACAGCCGGATAGATTCGGTAAATCGAAAGGAGTAAATTTGTATCATGAATATTACTGACGTGCGTGTGAGGAAGGTAGCAAAAGAAGGAAAGATGAAAGCGGTTGTTTCCATAACGATCGATGATGAATTTGTAGTACATGATATCAAGGTGATTGAAGGAGAAAAAGGGTTATTTATCGCTATGCCAAGCCGTAAGGCAACAGACGGAGAATATCGTGATATTGCACATCCGATCAATTCTGCAACACGTGACAGGATCCAGACGATCATTCTGGACAAGTTCCAGGAAGTTATGGATGCGGAACCGGAAGAAGCTGCAGAAGCGGAATAACCGGTGAATAAAGCACTGTAAACAAATAAGAAGATGCACAGGCACTGTCTCTGAAAAAGGGGCAGTGCCTGTTTTTTGCTGAGCATTAGTGAAAATAAAATGTTACATAATTATTACATAAATCAATAAAAAGTGTTGATTTTTTTACGAAATATGATATACTGGGTTTCAGATTAACGAGAAAGGTGATTAATTTATGAAGAAAAAAGTTTTTTCATTACTGTTGGCCGGAATGCTTACTTTTTCCATGGGAACAACTGCATATGCAACAGAAGATGCGATCGCTGACATGCAGGCTCAGAAACAGCAGGCAGAAGCCGGACTTGCCCAGACACAGGCGAATATTGACAGCCTTCAGAGCAAGAAGCAGGAGCTGGAGAACTATCTGTCTGATTTGAATACACAGTATGAAGACCTGACTAATGCAATTTCTGAACTCAGCATACAGGCCGGAGAGAAAGAGAATGAGCTGAAACAGCTTCACACAGAATTAAAGAAAGCCAAGAAGGCATTAAATAAACAATATGATGATATGAAGCTCCGCATCCAGTATATGTATGAGAATGGTGGTACATCTGCATTAGAGACTTTGCTGTCATCTAAGGATCTTTCTGAGTTCCTCAACAATGCAGAGAGTGTTGCGAAGATTTCCCAGTATGACAGGACTATGCTGGAGAAATGCGAGAACCTTCAGAACACTATCAAAGATCAGGAAACAACTGCTGAGGAAGAGAAGGCTGCTATTGATCAGCTTCTTGAAGAGAGGGCGGCCAAACAGCAGGAGGTTCAGAATCTTGCAGCAAGCACAAGTGATAACATATCTTCCTATGTAAGCCAGATCAGCGCAAGCCAGGAAGAAGCAGCAGCACTGACTGCAGAAATCAACAATGCAGATAACAGCATTGCTCAGCTTGTGCAGCAGGCAGAAGAGGAAAAAGCAGCCAGAGAGGCAGCGCAGGCACAGGCCGAAGCAGAGGCGGCAGTGGCACAGGAACAGGATGCAGAAGAGAGTTCTGATGATTATGAAGAAGATACAGATTCCTATGAGGAAGACTCTTCGGACAGTCAGGATTCTTCGGAGACTGAAGAATCTGAGGATACTTCTGAAGATTCAGGGGATTCTGATGATGAAGATACATACGAAGAGAACGATGCAGATTTCTATGAGGGAGACTCTGACAGCAATGAATCAGAAGATACATCTGACAGCCAGGCATCCTCAGACAGTTCTTCCGGTCAGGGAAAATACCTTGGCAACTTTACACTGACTGCATATTGCAACTGTGCACAGTGCTGCGGTACAGCAGGTAACCTGACAGCCAGCGGAACAGTTCCGACAGCAGGACGTACTGTGGCTATGGCGGGAGTACCCTTTGGAACACAGCTTCTGATCAACGGAAATGTATACACAGTAGAGGATCTGGGAACACCTTATGGACATGTTGATATTTATTGTGACAGCCATTCAGAAGCATTAAGCTTCGGACTTCAGTCTGCTGAGGTTTATCAGTTGAACTGATAACAAAACAATAATGTGATTAAGAACTCTGGTAAAACAGGGTTCTTTTTTTCGGATTTTTGTCCGGATTGCTATAACATAGGTGGTTTAACTTGAGGATTCAGATGCCTGATGATAAAATGATATATCAGATTTATATACGGTAAAATATAATTGGAATGGAGATAAACAATGAGAATCTGTGGCTTTAATAAAACAACATTGCTGGACTATCCGGGAAAGGTAGCCAGTACTATATTTCTGGGTGGATGCAATTTCCGCTGTCCGTTCTGTCAGAATGGTATATTGGTTGTGGCTCCCGGAGAACAGCCGAATTACAGTCAGGAGGAACTTTTGACTTTTTTGAAAAAAAGAAAGGGGATTCTGGACGGGGTCTGCATTTCAGGAGGGGAACCTACACTGTCAGATGGTCTGGAGGAATTTCTGGGAAAAATCAAAGAACTGGGCTATGCTGTTAAACTGGACACCAATGGCTCACGTCCGAAGATTGTAAAACATCTGGCAGAAGCCGGACTGATCGATAAAGTAGCTATGGATATCAAAGCCTGTCCGGATAACTATGGAAATCTGACCGGAATAGAAAAGCCTGATATGGACAGTATTTTTGAGACAGCAGATTTTCTGCTGCATGGGAATCTGGACTATGAATTCAGAACAACAGTAGTACGGGAACTGCATACGCAAAAGGATTTTGAAGAAATCGCCGGGTGGCTGGCAGGAGCGAAAGAATATTATCTGCAGGCTTATAAGGACTCAGATGGAGTCCTCAGGCCTGGATATGGAAGCTATACTTTTGAAGAACTTCAGAATTTTCAGAAGATTCTTCAAAAGACGATTTTATCTGTGGGAATCCGGGGCATCGATTAAACGATACCAGTAACCGCCGCGCATTTTTGGAATCTCTATATAGCTGCTTTCTTTGAAGTAAGGAAAGCCAAACATATTTGCCATAAAGCGTTCCTGCTGATTATAAACGCCGGGAACGCCGAGGATATACTGTCCGTTATTTCTTTGTCCTAAAAGCAAATATCCGAAATTATAATGCCCATACTGGAGAAAACGGTTATTGCGCAGTGCACAGTAATACCGCGGAAAATGCTTCAGGTCATCAAGGTGTATCTTCCATGCAGAAATCAGTTCGCCATCGGAGAAGGGGGAAAATTCGGCAGAGGTTTTTCTGTTTTCTGCATTTCTTTCCGGGACAGGATTGCCGGCATTTTCAGAACTATTGGAATCTTCAACAGTATTATCTGAGATATAGGATGACTCTGTTCCTGGCTTGTTATCAGATGTTCCCTGAGCCGGAATGTTGGCAGACGGTTCAATTGATAAAGAATCGTCAGGAACTTTTGTAAGCGAGGTATCTTCGGGTTTTTCTGAAATATCTTCAAGTTCTTCGGGCATTTCCTGTAATACCATATCTGCCGGAACTTCGGGTTTCTGTGAAGTGATTTTCGCAGATTCGGGAATATCTGCGTCAGGCATAGTTTTTATTTCATGGAAATTCTCCGGACGTATAGGCTGATCGTCCCATTCAGTACCAAAGAATCCGCCAGTATCTGAAGTAATGATCATTCCGCCCAACTTACCCATTGCAACGCCGGAGTCATTCATATCTGTTGCATCTGTTATGATCAGGCATTCTACAGTTTCTTTTTCTGTCTCGCAGGTATCCAGAAGAATTCCGTTGATCAGGCCATCCTTTCGTGTAAATCCATAAATATTGCATTTTACATTTTCAGGCAGCCCCGGACAATGCAGATGAATCTCAACAGAACATTGCTGATCTTTTACTTCAACTTTAATAAATCCGCAATTGCTGCCTTTTTTTCCGCTTTCATAGTCATATACATATGCGATAAAACGCCGATATCCAGCCAAAATCCTTCCTCCGTAAAACCAGATTCAATAATGTATATGACCATCAGAAGAAAATATTCGAAAAAATTAAAAAAATTTGAAAAAATCTATTGACAAACTGCGATTTTATTAATATAATAGCACTTGCATTGACGAAGCGTGGCTCAGTTTGGTAGAGCGCTGCGTTCGGGACGCAGAGGTCGTGGGTTCGAATCCCGTCGCTTCGACTACGCATAGGAAGTCTGAAACCAATTGGTTTTCAGGCTTTCTTTTTGCTATTCTGGTAGTGATGCAACAGCAGAAAGGAAAAGAAAAGTTGACAGATCAGGAACGTTTTATGAAAGAGGCTATCCGTCAGGCGAAGAAGGCAGAAGCTCTGGAAGAAGTGCCAATCGGCTGTGTGATCGTGCATGAGGGTAAGATCATCGCACGTGGATATAACAGAAGAAACACAGATAAAAATACACTCTCCCATGCAGAACTGAATGCAATCCGCAAAGCCAGTAAAAAACTTGGAGACTGGCGGCTGGAGGGATGCACTATGTATGTGACGCTGGAACCATGCCAGATGTGCTCCGGGGCACTTGTCCAGTCCAGAATAGATGAAGTAGTGATTGGCTGTATGAATGCCAAAGCGGGCTGCGCAGGTTCTGTGATGAATCTTTTGCAGGTGGATGGATTTAATCATCAGGTAAAGATTATACAGGGAGTTCTGGAAGAGGAATGTTCTTCTATGTTGTCTGAGTTTTTCAGAAAGCTTCGTGAGAAAAAGAAGCAGGAAAAGGCAGCCCTTAAAGCTGCACAGGAAAATCCGGAGGGAGAACCGGAACAATAAAAGTAAAAGACAGACAAAAACAGGAAGAATCTTAAAGGCAATAGGAGTAATAAAAGTAATAGAAGTAACAGGATTAATGTTACAGGCAGAAATAAAAAGAGGCGAATAAAAAGAATGAAAAAAGATACAACAAACGACATGACCGTCGGCAGTCCGGTGAGTCTGATAATAAAATTTATGATCCCAATGTGCTTGGGAAATCTTTTTCAGCAGTTTTATAATATTGCAGATTCCATTGTTGCCGGAAAATTTATCGGAGTAAATGCGCTTGCAGCTATCGGAAGCACCGGTTCACTGATGTTTTTTGTGACCGGCTGGCTGAATGGACTCAGCAGTGGATTTGCGATTATCGTAGCCCAGATGTTCGGAGCGAAAAAGTTTGACAGGATGCGCCATTATGTTGCCATGTCCATTTACCTTATGGCTGCATTTTCCATTGTCATGACCATAGGATTCAGTCTTGCGAACAAACCAATCCTGCATCTGATGAATTCGCCGGAAGAGGTATTTGGTGATGTAACTGCATATATGGGAATTATTTATGCAGGTCTTATTATCACAGGTGCATATAATGCACTTGCGGCTTTCCTGCGCGCACTGGGTGACTCCAAGTCGCCATTGTATTTCCTGATCATTTCGGCTGTGATCAATGTTATTCTGGATGTAGTTTTTATTGTAGTCTTTGGAATGGGTGTAGAAGGATGCGGATATGCCACAGTGATCGCACAGGGAATTTCGGCAGTGTGCTGCCTGATTTATATTGTAAAAAGATTTCCGATCCTTCATCTGGAACGGAAGGATTTTGAGATATGCTGGGACAGTTTCGGCAGACTTCTGAAGCTTGGAATTCCTATGGGATTGCAGTTTTCGATTACAGCAATCGGAACCATTATTGTACAGAGCGCGGTCAATATTTACGGACCTGTACATATGGCCGGATTCTCTGCTGCCGGTAAGATCCAGAATATTTTTGCCACAGTATTTACAGCCTTCGGTGCAACTATAGCAACCTATGTAGGTCAGAACAGGGGCGCAGGAAAAATGGATCGTGTGAAACAGGGAGTCCGTTACACGCAGATGATGGTCCTGGGATGGAGCGTTTTTGTTATGTTCCTGATGTTTTTCTTCGGAAAATATCTGACATATCTTTTCGTAGATCCATCGGAACAGGACGTAGTAAATGTGTCTGTTACTTATTTCCGGACAGTATTCTGGGCATATCCGTTTCTCGGAAGTATTTTCCTCTATCGAAATACTCTGCAGGGAATGGGATATGGACTTGTACCAATGCTTGGCGGGGTATTTGAACTGGTGGCGAGAACCGGAATTGTCGTATTGATTGCGGGACATACTTCCTTTGCCGGTGTCTGTATGGCTGACCCGACCGCATGGATCGCCGCACTGATCCCACTGATTCCTTATTATTTTCATGTAATGAAGAAATATAAGAACAAAAGTCAGGTACAGGCAGTAGAGGATTAATTATTCTTTATCTGATGGAAATTGTATAAGGCTCTTTCCTGCTTCTGTTAATATATGGACTTTTGTAAACCACAAAAATAAGAAAAGCATTCAGAAAATTATCAACAGATAAAATTCTGAATGCTTTTTTATATGATGACCTGCATCATGAATATTCTTTTTTGCGCGCCGCACTTCGGAATGGTCCCACAGACGTTACCTCTACAGTTAACTCAGCCCAGGCACCCTTACGGCACACAAGAGCTTCTGCTTAGTGCTGCTACATTCCTGTCCTGACACGGTTCACAGATTCCTGTTGCGTAAGACCCAAACGTCAACGCCACTTATAGAGGGCAGCTCCACAGGATACAAGCCTCGGATTGGCATCACCCCTGCTGTAGCGGATTGCAGGTACAGGGCACCGCTAT
>ERZ773134.3290-NODE-3290-length-10408-cov-4.747126_pt1 | contig 10408 bp, 12 predicted proteins | sample MGYA00580856_ERZ773134 | MGnify/ENA primary metagenome ERZ773134 (study PRJEB29015, sample SAMEA2737823) | human gut metagenome | biome: human gut; feature: human-associated habitat; material: faeces | place: China | collected 2012 ... | reverse complement strand
TTTCTTTCAAGGCTTCGATCCAGCGTCTACCGCAGCCTTTCCTATCCAAGAACATCTTACCATACGTTGCGGAGGTTGTCAACATAATCACAAAATTAACCGTATAACGGTTTACCCGTTCACTCATAGTGCAAACGGGTAAACCGTTATATCGGCAAAATTTAATGCCTGTATTTCATCCATCTGCTATCTGCGTTTTTTCTATAGTTCCATTTTGAATTATATAAACCACATCGCATAAAGTTTCAATATCTTTTTTGCTATGACTTGCAATAAAAACTGTCATTCCTTTTTTACTATATTGTTTAATTTTTGAATACACAATCTCAACTGAATCTCCATCTAAGCCACGCGTTGGTTCGTCTAAAATTAGCAATTCTGGTAGTTCCATCGTGGCCTGAATAAGTGCCAGCTTTTGTTTCATACCGAGAGAGTATATTTTTACTTTACGCATATCTTCTGGATCCAAGCCCAGCGTCTTCATTTCTGCTTTAATTTTTTCAGGAGTAATTGTTTTGCTAATACTTGCAAGATAGCAAAGATTTTCAAATCCAGAAAACTCATCAATAAAAGCCGGATTCTCAATGATTACCCCTTTTCTTATTGCCCTCGGCATTGTAATTTTTCCGTCTGATGGTTTTATGAATCCTGCAATTAATCTCAATAACATAGTCTTTCCAGACCCATTTGGGCCAACAAATCCTGTTATTGATCCCTTTTCAGCGTTAAAATCTATTTTTGTAAGAATCGTCGATTTTCCTATTGTTTTAGAAACATTATGCAACTCTATGTATGACATATCTTGCCTCCCAAATAGCCCTTAAAGATTCTTTTCTACTGTTTCATATAAAAAATCCCGCTTAGAGATGTACAAATACATGGTTATTAAAAGAATGCATAAAACAATTATCTGGTATATCATTGGCCTCACCAACAGGTGAATATCAGACTCTATTCCTGAAATATATGAGTCTCTAAAAATAAATTGGAGGAACAGATTATTATGAGGAAGAATCTGTGAAATTTTAAAGCCCGAAAACCAAAAATAGCATTTTATTATGACAAGTAAGAAAACGTCTGCTCCAAGCGCAATCCCTATAGATGCCACTGGTGATAAAGCTGTCTCACTTGTTATTATAATAATTTGAGAAAATACCAATTCTAAAAACAGCATTGAAATAAAAGTAAAGCAAAATATTGCAACCGTTTCTTCTCTATTTATTCTGGAGAGACACATAAACTGTTGTATATTTTTTGAAAGTTCTGAAATAATGCTGCAATAGGAATTGCTCCCAATACAAAAAACAAAATAAATAAAGGAAACAGTAACATTTTCTATTAACCTATATAAAAAGGAAAATTTAAGTGCGTAAATTTCTTTATGTAAAAAATACCAAAATCGATTTTTATATCTTATCATGACATATTCATTAAATTTCCCATGTGAAAAAAATGCGGCCTCTAAAATTATAAAAAGTGGCAAGTAGCACAGAAAAACATTTGAATATGTATTAAAATTATAGGTAAATACATCCATTAATGAAACATTCTCAGGATATGCAATTTTGATAGCACTATTAAGAAATTGTATGCTAAATAGGCAAAAAATAAAAAAAGTTATACAAAATAGTTTTTTTCTGAAAAGCAGCCCTACCTGGATTTTGAACGAAGACAATCTTATATCCAAAGCACCTCTTCCTTTCTCTTTATATAATAAAAAAATATCCCACCTGCCCCAATCAGCAATAACATCATATCTCCAAATAGGATATTAGATATTGATAATTTGGAAGTCTCATACGGTATTAAATAGGAAACAGGGTTTAAAAACGGTTCATCAAAAAACTGAGAAAGAAAAACAGACAGGAAGTAAATGGCAAACGGAAGTACAGCTGTCTGCCACTTTTTATTTGATAGAAAAGCCAATAAACCAGATACAGCAAAAAAGGCTATAGAGAACAAAATAGAGAAAGCGATTTGGATCCATATGTACACCAAAGGACTATTGGGATATAGCCAATTATATATCCCCCCCATTTGCAGATTAAATATGGTTATTGGCTTATTAGCAGGAAATAAAATATACGCTACAATCAACCATACAATATTTACACCTAAAACTAAGGAAATTGTGCTGATACAACCAGAAAAGCATTTGTTTTTTAAATAATCTCTGTAACTTTCGCGGGATAAGAGGAAATATATAAATGTACTGTTCTGATCTGTATAAAATGTGAAAATGTAAGGTAAGCAAATTACTATTGGATAAATTGCTCGATAAAAACTCCCCTCTCCTACTGAAACGCAATATAACCACGCGTCAAAACAAGATATACTTTGTGCTGGTAAATATTCACTATCTAATAAATACGAAACAAATCCCCCTGATCCGCTCACAACTCCTACTAAAAATGCAATCCAAAAGAACTTTCCAAACGCTCTTCTCATCTCATATTTAAGCATTACTGTCCCTCCATATGAATTAATGAAACGCGGGGACGCGACACATCGCGTCCCCGCGTTCGCTCTTTCTTACCAAGAGACATTATCTGCACTGAAATAAATTGTAACATCGGTATCGCCACTGGTCAGCAAATCAGAGCTAACCTCGCAAAAATAGTAGTGGTTCGTGGCAATAGAAGAATTTTCGGAAACATGGTATGTTTTCCCAACGTCCAGGTTTCGTGCCCAGGAGGATCTGGCTGCATTATCGGAGTTAACTAACCGGGCATCAAAATTACGATCATGCGTTTTCTTTGTGCAATGGAACGATGCCGTTTTCACAGATGTTAATTTAGTGTTGTAGGAAGCACTAAATCCACTGCCATTAGTTCCAGGAACGGTTACCGTATCCGATGACCAAGTGCCTGTAGCACAGGGTTCGATTCCTGCTCCGTCGAAGCTTTCTCTGCTTTCCAAATCAACTGCTCCAGCAAAACAGGTCATGGTAAGCGATGCGAGAATTACAAAACATGCCAAAAACTTTTTCATTTTCTTTCCTCCTTGTCTTTTTTCCGGCCTTTATATTTCAATAAGAAACAATTCCAGAAACAGCAATTTCTATATCGGAATTATTTCTGATTGCCATGATATAATTTCCATGCTGATCTACCCGAATGGCATGATCAAAACTTCCTCCAGTCGCTCTCAATGGATGGAATAGTCCATCTGGGTCAATTAATCCAAAGTCTACACTCGCTGACTCTGGCGAATAAGTCGCTCGAATTCTAACCTTTTCCCCTGCTTCCAAAGGAAAACTTGTAGTTGCGCCTACAGTCTTATTAGCCGGGACATCTAAGCTAAATCTTCCTGATGCCCGTTCTATAACCAGTTTCATGTCCCGCTGAGTTTCTACATTAGCTGCTCCTGCAGAAATTCCTAAGCAGTTTACCAGCATGAAACACGCAAATACAATGCACAAAAGTTTCCTTACTCGCATACTTTCTCCCCCTTTCATGCTTATTCTTTACCATTCAAAAACAATCCCAGACGAATCCACCTCTACTTCTTCACCCGGTATTCTACTAATATCCGTTGTCTCATAGTTGTTCTTCAAAAGAAAAGTAATTGCTACGATGAGCATCCCGATTATTAGGATTAAAGCTACTCCAACTACCAACCTCTTCTTTTTCTTGTCATCTTTTCTTCTGGCCTTGTCCGGCCCCGGCTCATGTTTTTCTTTCTCTGGCCGCTCCTCTTCTGGAATTTTCTCCGGCTCTGGCCCCGCCGCTTCCGCGTCATCCAGGAGCATTTCAAGAGGGACATTATATAACTTGCTCAGGCTCTGTAAATTCTCTGTCGACGGCCTCGACGTTCCTGCTTCCCATCCAGATATAGCCTGCCTGGACACAAACAGCCTTTCGGCCAGTTCTAACTGTGTCAGTCCTTGTTTCTTTCTTAATTCCTTTAATTTTTGAGACAGCTCCATTCTTTCATCTCCAAATTTAAGCAAAATCCCATTAAATGTAAACCGCGTGCGGTTTACATTTAGGCAAGTATCACTTGCCTTCCGCATTTTTTCACACAGATTCTATCAAAGATACTCCGCAAGTCCTTTACGCAAAGCATCATTAATAGACTCAGTCAGATTCTTATCTTTCTCCAGCGCCATCCGGCGCAGCGCCTTTGCGGTGATGGTATCGTTATATTTTTCGTAGCTGGTGGACTGCACCTTTACAAAGTTGATGGTGCGGTCAAAGTATTCCTCGGTAGCGCGCATGGACTCCCGCCCGGAGAAGAGGGTCACTGCCAGCAAAAGCAGCACGCCCATCAGCAGATAGAGCGCCGTCACCCGCATACCGGGCGTGAACGTTTTCTTGTTACGGTTCAAGTGCGTCCACCTCCAGATATTTTTCCGGGTCCGGCAGATATTTGCCTACGATCTGCTTCATCGTGCCGTCGGCGCGCATGGCGGCAAAGGTCTCGGTCAGCTTTTCGTCCAGCCCGCGGGTGTCGTTCAGCGCAAAAGCCACGCCGATGCCGGTGACCAGCAGCGGCTCCTCCAGAATGCGGAAATTGGCATTGCAATCCTGCATATACCGCAAAATGGCGGCCTCGTGGGCGGCAATGGCGTCCACATAGCCGCAGTTCAGCATGGCGTACTGCACGCTGCGGTCCTCGGCGCTCAGCAGTTCACCAAACTGCGGGATGCGGGGGTCGGTGCCGGCGAGGAAGATTTCCTCCGGCTTGGTGGTGCTTTGCACCATCATGGTCTTGCCCGCAAGGTCGGCAAGCGTTTCAATGCCGCTGTCGGCATTGACCGCTACCACCTGACGGCTGACCATATACGGCCCTGCCCAGCGGTACAGCTGCTCCCGCCCATCCATGGAAAAGCAGCTCCAGATGCAGTCGATGGCACCGCTTTCCACAAGGTTTGTTTTCTGCTCCCAGTCAATGATTTCAAACCGTACCGCATACCCTATGCGGGCAAAGGCCTCGGTGGCAATGTCCACATCAATGCCGGTGGGCGTGCTGTCATTGTTCAGGTAGATAAAAGGCGGGTAGTTATCGCTGCCCACCGTAAGCTCGGGCAGCGCTGCCGTCGCCTGTGTTTTGCCGCAAGCGGTCAGCCCGGCTGCCGCTGCCGCCGCGCACACCTTTAAAAAGGTACGGCGGGGTATTTTATGGTTGAATCGCTGTTTTGTCACGCGTAGATGTCCTCACATTACCATTGTAAAATTTCCTGTTTCAGTTCCCCCTGCACGTCCAGCAGGCACTGCAGCAGCAGCGGGTTGAAGGCTCCGCACTCGCCGTTCGTGATCATCTGGACAGCCGTTTCGTGCGGGAAAGCCTTTTTATAGCACCGCTCGCTGGTCAGTGCGTCATACACATCCGCCATGGAGACCAGCTGGGCACTGATGGGGATATCGTCCCCCTTCAGCCCGTCCGGGTAGCCTTTGCCGTCCCAGCGCTCGTGGTGCCAGCGGGCGATCTCGTAGGCGGTCTGCAACAGCAGCTGGTCTGCAAAGCTTTCAGTCTTTTGCAGCATCTCTGCGCCCAGCATACTGTGGGTCTTGATCACCGCAAATTCTTCTGCGGTCAGCTTGCCGGGCTTATTCAGGATGGCTTCGTCAATGCCGATCTTGCCGATATCGTGCAGCGCCGACGCCAGCGGGATGTTATCCTGCTGCTCGGGAGTCAGGTCGTAGCGGCTGGTCAGCTCCATCAGCCGGTGCAGCAGCGTCTCGGTGATGATGCGAATGTGCCGCACATGAGAGCCGGACTCGCCGTTGCGGAACTCCACGATCTGGCTCAGCACACCCACCAGCACATCGGTGTTCTTTTCCCGCGCGCGGATCTGGTCAGACACCATCTGCACCAGCCGCCGCTGCTTGGCGTACAGCTTGATGGTGTTGGACACCCGGCGGTAGACGATCTTTGCGTCAAAGGGACGGTTGACATAGTCGCTGGCACCCAGCTCGTAGGCCTTGCGGATGGCTTCCTCCGAGTCGTCACTGGAGATCATGATCACCGGCACGTCCTCGATGGTGTGGTTGGTGTTCATGGTGCGCAGCACCTCAAAGCCGTCCATGACCGGCATGTTGATATCCAGCAGCACCAGCGAAATCTGCCCGGCGCACCACGTTTTCCATAGGGTCGGCAAGGGTCTGCAGCGCGCCGCCGATGCTCAGCGACAGCCGGAAGTGGGGGTAGCCCGGCACCACCGTTTGCTGCACGGCGGTGCGGATCTGCTCCAGCTTTACCTTGAAATAATCCGCCGGGATGCCGGGCAGCACCAGCAAGAACTCGTCGCCGCCGAGCGGATCAGGGTCTTGTTGTGGGTGAACACCGGGGCGTCGGGGTCCTGCTCCTGGAGCGAATGGAGGATGTCCACGGCCTGGAGCATGGCGCCCGTGATGTAGGGATTGTATTCGTCGAAACTGATCACGTCGCGTTTGACCGAGCGGCGGTCGCGGGCGGGCCACTTCTCGATGTCGCGCACGGCGCCGAAACTGGTGAGGTTGGCGCCCGGCATGAGGTGCGTGCGCCCTTCCTTCTCGATCAGATAGGAGTAGGGGAAGGCCGAGGTGTCGTGGTGGTAGGAGTGGTGTCCCATGACCATCGTGAAGGCGCCCTCGAGCGCGGGCGACATGATGTAGGCGCTGCTGGCGAACTTGCAGCCGCGCAGGTGCACCGACTGGTGCACGGCGCCGCTCTTGAAGAGGTGGTTGCTCTGGTTCGAGCCGCTGCCGGCGTTGAAGAACGAGAACATGCCGGCGATCAGCAGCGACGATTTGTGGTGCGAGACGGTGTAGGGACCTGCGAAGATCGAGGCGGCCTCGCCGTTTTCGCAGTGCGAGTTGGCGAAGAACAGCGACTCTGCGGCCGTGAAACCCTTGTCCAGCCGGCAGCTTTCGCCGACGAAGCAGCGTTCGACGATCGAGCCGTTGTCGATGACCGACCCTTCGGCGGCGATCAGGTCGTAGGCCTTGACGTCCACGCCGACGCGCGCGCCGTCGCAGAGCGTCGCGTTTTCGAGGATCGAGGCGCCGTCGATTTCGACTCCGTTGCCGATGCGGACCTCGCGGATGAAGCGCGCCCCGACGATGCGGCAGTCGCTTCCCACCTCGCCGATCTCCGACGAGCGTTCCTCGGCGTAGGCGTCGACCATTTTTTCGAGTGCGGCGATGGTCTGCGGGCGGTGGCGGTAAACGGCCATGACGTAGGCGACCTGTGCCGACAGACGGTCGAATATCTTCACCGTGCGGCCGCCGCATTCGTTCATCGTGGCCACGCCGACGCCGTTGCCGAAGGCCGAGCGGCGGCGGCATTCGAGGGCTGTGACGCCTTCTACGAGCGAGCCGGTTCCGATGCGGTAGTTCGCCACGCGCGAGCGGACGATGCGGGCCTCCGCGGCTATTTCTACATCTCCTTCCAGGTGGCTCTGCAACAGCTGAAAGGGTTTGAAATCCTCCGAGACCAGCACCTTCGACCAATCTTCGGCCGAATTGCCGAGTGCTTCGAGTGCGGCGGTCTCCGCGGAGGTTAATTTTCTGAATGGAGTCATTGATTGTGGAGTTATTTAGATGCAAATATAACAAATTGCATTTAAATTGCATGAACCCTTTTGGGGAACTCGTCTTTTCTTCCGGCCGGGACCGTTCCGGGGCGGGTTTGCGCGGGCCGCAGCGGCGTGCCTGCGGGGGCGGATTTTGCCCGAAAGCGATTTTTGATCCCGCTCTTTCCGCTGCCCTGCCTCACTGGTATCGGGGCGTTTTCAGCGGATGTGCGATCTCCTGCCGTTCGCCGTTGCGCACGACCTGCGCCTTTCCGCCGCGGAACGGCTTCACCGCCGCACAGCCCGGGCAGCTCAGGCGCGTGCGGCCCACCGTGTCGATGTAGTGCCACGTGCCGCCGAGCTGAACGGCGGCCAGCCCCTCGGTGAAGTCGAACCCGTTGTCGTAGAGCGGCGCGACGACGACCCGCTCCGCCGTGCGGTAGCCCCAGCGCCCGTTTTCGACGAAGAGTTCGGGCGTTTCGGCCTCCGTCCCGCTCCGGGCGGCGGGTTTCTCCCGGACCGCTTCGGCGAGCAGCTCCGCAAGTCCGAAGAGCCGCAGGGTGGGTGCCGTGAGCAGTTGCGCGATGCGGTACTGAACGGCCATGCCGCGTTTTTCGAACAGCGCGAGCGTCTCCCGGTAGGCCGGGTCGGAGGCGATCCGCTGGGGCGTGTACAGCAATCCGTCGGAGCTTCCGTAACGGTCCCAGAGCGTAGGGTCCTCGGCCAGCGCGTGCAGCGCCGTCGAGATCAGCGCCGCGGGGTAGTCGTCGATCCGTTCGTCGAAGTCGGCCGCCGTGCGGGCCGGGTGCTGGTAGGCCGCCGTGCCCAGTTCGGGGCTGATCTCCCCGGCGAAGGCGGGCAGGTACGAGGCGTCGAAGTCGATCGGGCAGAGCATGCCGTCGTCGCCGACGATGATATTCTCGGGTTTCAGGTCGCCGTGGGCGCGGTCGTCCGTGACCAGCGCGAGGGCCAGCCGGTCGAACAGCCGGACGAGGATTTGCAGACTCTCGCGGTCCCGGAGGGCGGCGGCCTGCGCCACGGTTTCGTGCAGGGTGGAGCCTTCGATCCAGTCGCCGAGGACCGTATCGACCCAGACGCCGGTTTCGGGCGAGGTGTGCAGGTAAAGCTCCTTTTCGAGAAGCCGCTGGCCGTAGATCTCCTTCAGGTGGCGCATCGGGCGCAGGTAACAGCGCAGCGAGCGGATGCGTCCGCCGAGGCGGATGCGGAATACGGCGGCGGAGTTGCCGGCGCTGAAGCAGGGGCGGCCCTGTTCGTCGCGGCACACGTCGATTTCACCCAGCGTGCGCGTCAGGCCGCGGGAGTCGAGAAGAGCCAGCAGGTATTGACGGAGGGTAAACACGTGGCGGGAATCGGATTTTTAACGTCGTCCGACAAGTCGGACGACGGCGCAAGTTACGAAAATTCGCTAAAAAACCGGACCCGAAGGCCCGGCTTTTTCGTTGGATGGTATCTGTTCGCCCGAAGGCGCAGCCTCTCTCCGAAAGCGTTCCGGCTTGCGGCCGCCCCGAAAACAGGCCTCTTACGCCTGCGTCTGCTAATGGCAATTGCAATGGCCGTCGTGGTCTCCGCAGCCTTCGCCGCAGTCACCGCCGCACTCGCCGCACGAACATCCGCCCTGCAGGTCCTCGGGCGTCACGTCGCGCACCGAAACCACCTCCACGTCGAAGTTGAGCGTCTTGCCCGCCATCGGGTGGTTGAAGTCCATCTTCACGGTCGATTCGCCGACCTCCTTGACGATGCCCATCATGCGGTTGCCCTGGGCGTCGCTCATCGGAACCTGGCTGCCCTCGAAGAGGATGTCCTCGGCGAGCTTGCCGTCGACCATGAATATGTCTTTCGGCAGGTCGACGATGGCGTCGGCGATCACTTCGCCGTAGCCGTCCTTGGCCTCGAGCGTGAACGAAACCGATTCGCCGATCTCCTTGCCCAGGATCGCCTCCTCGAATTTGGGGAGCAGCATGCCCGTTCCGAAGATGAATTCGAGCGGCTGGCCCGGACGCGACTGATCCGCGATCTGTCCGTCGACGGTGAGCTTGTAGTCTACGCCGACCATTTTGTTGTTTTCTACTTTCATGCTAAATATGTTATGTATTAAGTTTTTTTGTTTCGTTGCCGCCGACTGCCGTATTCGCCGCCGTTGGCGGTGTTTACAAGTCTGACCCCCTCCCAAACCCCTCCTTCGGGAGGGGCTTTATGGCAGGTTATCAGGCAGTCGGAAAGTCTGCTCGTATTTGGACGCTGTTACCTTCTTCCTGAAAGCGCCTTCTCAAGTCGTCAAAGGTACGCACTTCGGGGCGAGTTGCCAAATAATCGCAGGAAATAATTGTGCCGCAATCCGTAAAACGGCGGCAATTCCGCATTGCCGCCGTTTTCTTCCGGGTTGCCGCCGTTACTCGCAGTTGCGGCAGCAGAGGTTTCTGTCGCCGTAGCCGTTGTCGATCTTCGAGACGTAGGGGAAGAACTTCGCCTCGCCGATCCACGCCAGCGGGAACACCGCCTCGTCGCGCGAGTAGGGGTGTCCCCACGCTCCGGCCAGTTCCCGGGCCGTGTGGGGCGCGTTCGCCACCACGTTGTCCGCCTGGCCGGCGGCCGCCTCGCATTCGCGCTTGATCTGCACCAGCGCCTCGATGAAGCGGTCCATCTCCTCCTTGGGTTCCGATTCGGTCGGCTCGACCATCAGCGTCTCGTGCACGGGGAACGAGAGCGTCGGGGCGTGGAATCCGTAGTCCATCAGACGGTGGGCGATGTCGCCGCAGTCGATGTTGTAGTCCTTCTTGAAGGAGGTGAGGTCGAGGATCATCTCGTGGCCCACGCGGCCCGTCTCGCCCGAGTAGTAGGTGCGGTACTCCGCGGCCAGCGCCGCCGACATGTAGTTGGCGTTGACGATGG
>ERZ773134.3287-NODE-3287-length-10413-cov-6.230933_pt1 | contig 10413 bp, 7 predicted proteins | sample MGYA00580856_ERZ773134 | MGnify/ENA primary metagenome ERZ773134 (study PRJEB29015, sample SAMEA2737823) | human gut metagenome | biome: human gut; feature: human-associated habitat; material: faeces | place: China | collected 2012 ... | reverse complement strand
CTGCATAAACAGCTCCTGCTCTTCTGCACTCAAACGCCCCAAAAATTCCTCATCCACGCTGTCACCAATCGGTATCGCCGCAGCAAGTACCTTTTCTCCTTCGGCAGTCAGCCAGACAAAGCGTCGCCGCTTGTCAGCGGCGTCATGTTCACGTCTGACTAAGCCACGATTTTCCATTCTTGCCAACATTTCTGCCAGCGTTGCTTTGGTGCTGACTGCTGCTTCTATCAGTGCCACCTGTTCAATACCAGGCTTATCAGCAATGGCGCGCATCACCGCGTACTGTGGTTTGGTGAGGTCAGGTAACTCGTGCTGCCAGCGAGCCGTGTGCTGCTGAAAAAGCTGTCGTAACTGATGGAACGCTTTATTTCGTAACGCCATGTAAACTCCGGGCAAACTATCTGCCGCTATCATAGCGGTTTTTCAGTGACGAAGAAGATGTTGTTACTTTTCAGTGCTTGCCGCGATGAAAACAGAGGCGTATTTTAATAATAACGTTCGTATACGAACAATTAAGAGAATAAACAATGAGACTGATCGTCGGGATGACAGGGGCTACCGGTGCGCCTCTTGGGGTGGCATTACTGCAAGCGCTGCGGGAGATGCCGAATGTCGAGACTCATCTGGTGATGTCGAAGTGGGCGAAAACCACCATTGAACTGGAAACGCCTTACAGCGCTCGCGATGTTGCCGCCCTCGCAGACTTCAGCCATAACCCGGCGGATCAGGCCGCAACCATCTCCTCAGGTTCCTTTCGTACCGACGGCATGATCGTTATTCCGTGCAGTATGAAAACGCTCGCCGGTATCCGCGCTGGTTACGCCGATGGTCTCGTAGGGCGCGCGGCGGACGTCGTGCTCAAAGAAGGCCGCAAACTGGTGCTGGTGCCGCGTGAAATGCCGCTTAGCACAATCCATCTCGAAAATATGCTCGCACTTTCGCGCATGGGTGTGGCGATGGTGCCGCCGATGCCTGCCTTTTATAACCATCCCGAAACGGTAGATGACATTGTCCACCACGTGGTAGCCCGCGTGCTGGATCAATTTGGCCTCGAACATCCTCACGCCAGGCGCTGGCAAGGATTGCCGCAGGCCCGGAATTTTTCTCAGGAGAATGAATAATGGCATTTGATGATTTACGCAGCTTTTTACAGGCGCTTGATGACCACGGCCAGTTACTGAAAATCAGCGAAGAGGTGAACGCGGAACCGGATCTGGCAGCCGCAGCCAACGCCACCGGGCGTATCGGCGACGGCGCGCCCGCGCTTTGGTTTGATAATATTCGCGGCTTTATCGATGCCCGCGTGGCAATGAACACCATCGGTTCCTGGCAGAACCACGCGATTTCCCTCGGCCTGCCGCCAAACACCCCGGTTAAAAAACAGATTGATGAGTTTATCCGCCGCTGGGATAACTTCCCCATTGCCCCGGAGCGCCGCGTGGTAGTGAAGGACGGCGAGAGCCTGAGCCTTGGTGCCCACACCCTCACCTTTGTGTTTGCCCCCATGGTGCACTGGCCGGAGGTCATGGTCAGCTATGAATCCACCGAAAAGGTGCTGTTTTCCGCGGATGGCTTTGGTCGCTTTGGCGCTGTGGCAAAGTTTGACGAAAAGGCCGACTGGGCCAGCGAAGCCCGCCGCTACTACCTGAACATCGTGGGGAAATACGGCCCGCAGGTGCAGGCGCTGCTGAAAAAGGCCGCGGCTCTGGACATCCAGACCATTTGCCCGCTGCACGGCCCGGTGCTGACCGGAGATCTGGGCAAGTATCTGAACTACTACGACATCTGGTCCAGCTACAAGCCCGAGGAGCCGGAAAAGATCCTTGTGGCAAGTGCTTCCATCCACGGCCACACCCGTGCAGCAGCCCACCTCATGGCAGAAAAGCTGCGTGCAAAGGGCGCAAAGGTCGTGGAGATGGACCTGACCCGCACCGATGTGTCCTATGCCGTCACCGAAGCCTTCCGCTGCGGAAAGATCGTGCTGGCCTGCGCCACCTACGACGGCTTCCTCTTCCCGCCGATGGAAAATCTGCTGACCCACCTCAAGACCAAGAGCTTCCAGAACCGCACGGTGGGTCTGATGGAGAATGGCACATGGGCACCCATGGCCGCAAAGTTCATGCGCGCCGAGCTGGAAAGCATGAAGAACATCGCCGTGTGTGATACTGTGGTCACCATCCGCAGTGCTGCCAATGCTGCTGCCGAAGCGCAGATGGATGCACTGGCTGCAGAAATCGTGGCAAAATAAAGCACTCTGGAAAAAACGCAAGATCCTCTGCCGACTGCCCGGCAGGGGATTTTTTTATTGAACCATGTGGAAGAGTTTGATATACTGAAAAGCAGAAGTTTATGGATAGAGAGGAATATCATGTTTGTAAAAATAAAAGCAGATATCAGACACTGGCTGCGGGAGTTGGATAAGAAATATTTCTTTGTGATGCTGGGCTTTGCGGTGATGGTCTATTTTCCGCTGATCAGCCAGCGGCTGACCAATACATTTGACGGCCTGTGGAATGGGTCGTGGTTTATAGGCGGCTTCTGGGAACTGTCGATCGGCAGATGGCTGTGGTGTGTGGCAGATGCTGTACGTTTCGGTGTACAGACGGAACCGCTCAATGCCCTGTTGACTCTTTCCATGATGGTGCTGGGCATCACGCTTCTGCGCAGGCTTTTTGTGGAGTGTGACAACGCACTGACCTACTTTGCGGGAATGGCTGCCATTTCCGGCGCAGCAGTTGGCGTGCAGCTTTCTTACCGCTATATGTCACCGATCTTTGGCTTGTCCTTTCTGTTTGCCGTGCTTGCAGCATATTGGGTGATCACCACCACCCATGCAGGTGCGGCTGTTGGCTGCGGTGCGGTTATTTTGGCGTTGAGCTTGGGTTTGTATCAGGCTAATCTGGCGGTGTTCTGCATGATATTGCTGGCATATCTGCTGCGGCTGCTGTTTCAGAATGCAGAACCACAGAAAACAGGTGTGCACATCGCAAAAAGCCTTGGCAGTGCAGCAGCGGGCATGGTGCTCTACTGGCTGGTGCTGAAGCTGGTGCTTGCATTTTGCCGTATTGACCTGACCAGCTATAATGGTGCCGCAGAGATCTCAGTGAAAAGCATTCTGTTTGGTTTACCGAATGGTATTTTGCAGGCGTATCGGATATTCGGAATTTACTTTTTCCGTAATGCCTACCGGCATAATACACTGCAGCTGTTCGGCTTGTTCGCAGCAGTGCTGGCTATGCTTGTGGTATGGTTCCTTTGCCGTTTTGTGCGGATGGCGCGCAGTGGAAAAACAGGGGGCCTGCTTCTGGGCACTGCCGCTCTGCTGGCACTGCCGTTTGCCTGCAATGCCATGATGCTGATCAGCAGTGAAGCTGTGTGGCGAATGCAAATGGGCGGAGGCCTTGCGTTATTTGTGCCGTTGTGTCTGCTGTTGTTGGAGGGCACCCGTCCGGAACAGGGCAACAAAGCCCGATGGCTGGTACTGGTGCTTGCATTTCTGGTCGTATACGGAAATGTTTACATGATGGCTGTCGATCAGGAGGCAATGCGGCAGGGCCGGGATTCACTGCGGGTAATGTCGGACCAAATCGTGAACGATCTGACGGAGGAAGGCTGCTTTGACGAAGGAAATCACTGGTCGGTCATGATCGCAGGCAGGCCCAGCTCGAACCCGACTTTTAAAAAAGGCGACCTGTACCCTTCGGCCAACAGGTATGCACAGATGGGCTGTTTCTGGCTGTCACCGGAATGCGCAAGACTTTCCTGGCGCGGCGTGTTTGAAAAGATCACTCCGGTGGAGATCACGCTGTGCGAAGATGAAGATTATCAGAAACTGAGACAGACCGAACTGGTAGCAGAAATGCCGGTTTATCCGCAGGAGGGATATATCCGGCGGGTGGGTGATATTGTGATCGTGAAGGTATCAGAGGATTATCTGATTGATGAATAACAAATGAGCCTGAGAACATAAAACGGGACAGATGGAGAAAATAACGATGAAAGAAAAAATCGATGTACAGAAACCGGACGACCTTGGGCTGGATATATCGGATCTAAGATATTTTCTGGTGATGCTGCTGTTTTCGGCGGTAGTGTTTTTCCTGCTGATCAGCCAGCGGCTGACCAATACATTTGACGGATTGTGGAACAATACATGGTTCTTCGGCGGCTATTGGCAGGTAGTCACGGGCCGATGGCTCTGGCCGGTGATCGATGTGCTGCGGTTTGGCATCCAGACGGAACCTTTCAATTCATTGCTGACGCTTTCCATGTCGGCGCTGGCTGTTACCCTGCTTCGGAAGTTTTTTACAGAGAAGGATTCTGTCGTGACCTATCTGGCGGGTATGGCTGTTCTGGCCAGCACGGTCACTGGAATACAGCTGTCATATCGGTTTCAGTCGCCGGTGTTTGGCTGCTCATTTTTGTTTTCTGTTCTGGCGGCAGAGCGTGTGGTTCGTGCCGCAGATTTTAGAAAAGCGGTCGTACAGGGAGCACTGCTTCTGGTCATGAGCCTTGCGTGCTATCAGACGAGCCTTGATAACTTTTGTCTGCTCCTGCTGACATATCTTCTGCTGCTTCTGTTCCGCAATGTGGACAGAGAAAAGGTCCATGCCCACATTGGAAGAAGTCTTTGCAGCGCAGCTGCAGGAATGGTTTTGTATTTCCTGCTCACAAAGCTGATCGTATGGGCATGTGGATGGCAGATGGCAAGTTATAATGGAGGAGCGGATGTTTCGGTACTTTCTATACTGAAAAATCTGCCCAATGCCATTGCAGAGACCTACCAACTGTTTGGAGCTTACTTTTTTCAGAATTACTATCGGCATAACATTCTGCAGCCGGTGGGCTTTTTCGTTTTGGTATTTCTGGCGCTGAGCATCGGACTGCTGAACCGCTTCAGAAAAATGCTTCACCAGAAAAATTGGGAATATATCCTTCTGGGAGTGGCAGCGCTGATCGTTTTGCCCATCATGTGCAATGCCATCATGCTGATCACAAGCGAGGCGGTCTGGCTTTTGCAGATGGGCGAAGGATTGAATCTGTTCGTGCCGGTATGTCTGCTGCTGCTTGAAGGGACGCGCACAAATCAGCCTATGGTAAAAAAGTATGTACGTGCTGCCCGGACAGGGGCTGTAGTACTTGCGGTTTTGGTCGTCTATGGCAATGTCTGCTCTGCCGTGATCGATCAGGAAGCTATGTATGAGGGAAGAAAAACACTCAAGAGCATGTCGGATCACATCGCGGACGACCTGATGAGCAGCGGATATTTTGACGATAACGAGCAGCTGCCGGTACTGTTTGTGGGCAGACCCAGCTCGAACTCCAGTTTTATGAAGAGGGAGTATTACCTCTATGCAAATCCGTATGCGCAGATGGGCCGCTTCTGGCTGAACGATTACTCGGCCAGAGCGTCTTGGAAAGCGGTTTTCAGGGATATTACTCCGGCAAAACTCAAGCATTGCTCGGTGGAACAGTACGGGGAACTGTACAGCAGAACAGAGCTGGAACAGATGCCAGTCTATCCGCAGGAAGGATATATCCAGCAGATCGACGGTGTGGTCGTGGTAAAAATTTCAGATGATTACAAAGTTGATAAAGAGTTCGCGCCACTAATCGACCTGGGAGAATTGTTTCAGCTCATAATGGATGACATAAACGATTCATAATGACTGCGGCTTTGTGAAAAAACCTCCATCGAACGCGATTTTTGCGGAAAGTCACTGCACAGCCCTTGCAAACTGTCCCGAAATGTGGTAACATAACTCTTGGTTATAAAACCTGAATACTCCCAAACGCAGCGACGGAGAGAGTAGGTATGGCGTACACGGCAAAGAGAGAAGCTTCACCGGCTGAGAGGGCTTCCGGGTGTATCTGTGCTGAAGTTCGCTCCTGAGCGGTCTGTGCGAAAGGCGGAAGCTCACTAGCACAGAACGGCCACGCCCCGTTACGGCGTTCTGAGAGCCGCCCGGCATCTGTGCACGGGTGGAAACCGGGTGGTACCGCGGAGCAAAGAATCAACAGCTTCGTCCCTTTTGCCTGAGAAATCGGGCAGGGGACGGAGCTTTTTTGTTGCACTCCGCTCATCAACACGAAGAATAAAGGAGAGAACATCCATGCAAGCAATGATCGACGAGCTGGCAAAACAGGCCGCTGAAAGCCTTGGTCAGGTGTCCGGCAAGGAAACGCTGGCCTCCTTCTGGCAGGAGTACCTCAGCAAAAACGGCAAGATCCCTGCCCTGATGAAGAACCTGCGCACCGTTGCGCCGGAAGAGCGCCCCGCTATGGGCAAGATCATCAATGAACTCAAGGCAAAGGTGCAGGCAGACTACGACGCTGCTGCAGAACAGGTGAAGCAGGCAGAGCTTGCTGCCCGCAATGCTGCGGAGACGGTGGATATCACCCTGCCCGCCAAGACCCGCTCTGTGGGCGGCCTGCACCCGCTGACCCTGATCACCAACCAGATCATCGACGTGTTCTCCGGCATGGGCTTTTCGGTGGGCACCTTCCCGGAGATCGAGGACGATGACCACAACTTTACCCGCCTGAACGTGCCCAAGGATCACCCGGCACGCGACATGCAGGACACCTTCTACCTGTCGGAGGAGTTCCTGCTGCGTACCCAGACTTCCGGCGGCCAGATCCGCACCATGGACGTTCAGAAGCCGCCCATCAAGATCCTGATGCCCGGCCGTGTGTTCCGCTCCGACTCGGACGCTACCCACAGCCCCATGTTCCACCAGATGGAAGGTCTGGTGGTGGATAAGGGCATCACCCTGGGCGACCTGCAGGGCGCACTGAATACCTTCGTGCAGAAGCTGTTCGGCGCTGACACCCGCACCCGCCTGCGTCCCTCCTACTTCCCGTTCACCGAGCCCAGCGTGGAGGTGGACGTGAGCTGCTTCGAGTGCCACGGCAAGGGATGCCCGCTGTGCAAGCACACCGGCTGGATCGAGGTGCTGGGCGGCGGCGTTGTCAACCGCAAGGTGCTGGAGAACTGCAATATCGACCCGGACGAGTATTCCGGTTTCGCCTTCGGCATTGGCATCGAGCGTATCGCCATGCTGAAGTATGGCATCAACAACATCGGCCTGATGTTCGAGAACAACCTGCAGTTCCTCAAGCAGTTCCACGAATAAGAGGGGAGAGAAGAGACAATGAAAGTACCTTTCAGCTGGTTAAAAGAATTTGTAGATATCGACGTTACTGCGCAGGAACTGGAGGAAAAGCTCTTCTCCTGCGGCTTTGAGGTCGAAGAGCTGATCCCGCTGGATGCCGGCATCAGCAAGGTGGTCGTCGGCAAGATCGTGGAGATGGAAAAGCAGGAGGGCACCCACCTGACCAAGTGTGTGGTGGACTGCGGCGACTACGGCCACGACATCCGCATCAGCACCGGTGCCGCCAACATGAAGCTGGGCGACTGCGTGCCCGCGGCTCTGGATGGCTCCACCCTGCCCGGCGGCATCAAGATCAAGGCCCGCAAGATGCAGGGCGTGGAGTCCAACGGTATGCTGTGCTCCGGCGAAGAGCTGGGTCTGAACGACGACCTGTTCCCGGGCTCTGAGGTCTACGGCCTGCTCATTCTGCCCGAGAACTCTGTCCCCGGCACCGACATTGCTCCCGTGGTGGGTCTGGACGACTATATCTTTGATATCTCCATCACCGCGAACCGCCCGGACTGCCAGTCCGTTCTGGGCATCGCCCGTGAGGTGGCTGCCGTTCTGGGCAAGCCCCTGCACATGCCCGCCATGGACTACAAGACTGTCTGCGAGCCGGATGCGCCCATCACCGTCAAAGTGGAGGCACCGGACCTGTGCCCCCGCTACATGGCACACTATGTGCGCAACATCCGCATGGGCGAGTCTCCCCGCTGGATGAAGCGCCATCTGGCTCTGTGCGGCCTGCGCTCCATCAGCAATGTGGTGGATATCACCAACCACACCCTGCTGGAAATGGGTCAGCCCATGCACGCCTTTGACCTGAACAAGGTCGCCGGCCGCACCATCGATGTGCGCCGCGCCCATGCGGGCGAAAAGATCGTCACGCTGGATGAGAAGGAGTTCACTCTGAACCCCAACAATCTGGTCATCTGCGATGCCGAAAAGCCGGTGGCACTTGCCGGCATCATGGGCGGCGCAAACTCCGGCATGGATGAGAACACCACCAGCCTGCTGTTTGAGTGTGCCACCTTCGCCCGCGACTGCGTGCGTAAGACCAGCCGCGCATTGGGCCAGAACAGCGACTCTTCTGCCCGCTACGAGAAGGGCGTGGACCGTCACTCTCCTGAACTGGGCCTTGCCCGTGCCCTGCACCTGATCCAGGAGCTGGACTGCGGCGACATCACCACACTGGAATATGACCTGACCGATGGCCGCCCGATGGAGCGCAAGCACATCGTTACCACTCCGGCTAAGATCTGCGGCGTGCTGGGTATCACCGTGCCGGATCAGACCATGATCGACATTCTGCAGCGTCTGGAGTTCACGGTGGATGTACAGGCCGATGGCAGCTGGGACGTGTCCGCACCCCTGTACCGCGAGGACGTGGAGAGCTTCCCGGATCTGGCCGAGGAGGTCATCCGTGAGTACGGCTACGACCACATTGTGCCCACCTTCCTGAACACTGCCTCTGTTACAAACGGCGGTCTGAACTATGACCAGAAGCAGCAGCTCAAGACCAAGCGTTTGCTGGCCGCACAGGGCTTCTATGAGGCCTCCACGCTGGCCTTCTACTCCAACGCAGAACTGGATATGCTGCACATCCCGGCGGATGATGAAGCCCGCAAGGCCATCCGCATCCTGAACCCCATCAGTGAGAATCTGTCCATCATGCGTACCCTGCTGGCTCCCTCCATGCTGAACGTCATTGTGGACAATCTCAAGAAGGGCAACACGGAAGGCCGTCTGTTCGAGATGGCACCGGTGTATCTTGCCAAGGAACTGCCCATCAATGAGCATCCCCATGAGCGCCAGACCCTGTGCATCGGTGCATTCGGCCCTGAAGAAGATTTCTTCACCGTCAAGGGTGCACTGGAAGCACTGGCAGCCGGCTTTGGCTTGAGCTTTGACTACAAGCGCGAGACCACCCCGTGGCTGCACCCCGGCATCAGCGCCGCTGTTTACTGTGGTGACAAGCGTCTGGGTGTGTTTGGCAAGCTGTCCAACGAGATCAACGGCGAGCTGGAAATTGCAAAGGATCAGAAGGATAGCCAGAATATTTATCTGGGCGAGCTGGATTACGAGGCTCTGATGTCCTGCGTGGACGGCGAGCTGCGCTATCAGCCGCTCAGCCCCTATGCTGCTGTCAAGCGTGATCTGGCACTGGTCTGCGATGAAAAGACCACCTGCGGCGAGATCGAAGAGACCATCAAGAAGGCCAGCCCTCTGGTGGGTGAGATCAAGCTGTTCGATATCTACCGCGGCGCAAATCTGGGCGAGGGTAAGAAGAGCATGGCGTTCACCGTCACCTTTGCACCGAAGGAAGAAGCATTTGACTTCGAAAAAGTACAGAAATTTGTCGAGAAGATCTGCAAGAAACTGCAGAATGAGTTCAACATCGAACTGAGAGGCTGATTTTTATGAAACTTTATATCATACGCCACGGTGAAACTGCGTGGAACGTAGAAGGCAGACTGCAGGGCCAGACGGACACCGAGCTGAATGAGAACGGTGTCCGTCTGGCGAAAGTGACGGCGGAAGGACTGAAAAATATCCCGTTTGACCTTGGAATTTCCAGTCCACTGCGCCGCGCAAAGCACACGGCAGAGCTCGTCCTTGCGGGCAGAAATGTGCCGCTTACGACCGACGACCGCCTGATGGAGCTTTCCTTTGGCTCCTGGGAAGGGCTTGGATGCCGGGCAAACAATTTTGAGATTCCGTCTGAACACTTCGACGATTTTTACAGAGATCCGTTCCACTTCTGCCCGGCGGGAGACGGAGAGACGATCCAGGAAGTCTGCGACCGGGCAGAAGCGTTCTATCATGAGCTGACTGCAAAACCGGAGCTCCAGGACAAGACGATCCTGATCGCCACCCACGGCTGCTGCATGCGTGCGCTGCTGCGCAATGTCTATGAAGACAAGAACGACTTCTGGCACGGCGGCGTGCCGTACAACTGTGCGGTCAGCATCATCGAAGTACAGAACGGTGTTTCCACGCTGCTTGCGGATAATAAAATCTATTATGATCCGTCGGACTGCGTAAACTTTTATAAAGAAGTAAAATAAAAAATGATATTCAGAGGCAGACATAAAAGGAAAGTATTTCCCTTTGTGCCTGCCTCTTTAAATCGCGTTTGCCGTCTGACAGAAAGTGTGATACTATAAAAATAACGGATTTTAACACCAGTAGACAAGAAGTCCCCCGTTTCTGAAGCGGTGGGATGAATTGCTAAAAGAAACATAACGGCATTGGCGGG
>ERZ773134.3279-NODE-3279-length-10434-cov-2.812024_pt1 | contig 10434 bp, 7 predicted proteins | sample MGYA00580856_ERZ773134 | MGnify/ENA primary metagenome ERZ773134 (study PRJEB29015, sample SAMEA2737823) | human gut metagenome | biome: human gut; feature: human-associated habitat; material: faeces | place: China | collected 2012 ... | reverse complement strand
GCCCTCCGGTTGAAGGACTTGTCTTTCTATCTCGACTATACGGTAGGGGCTACCGTCGAGCAGATACGGGCGAAAGTGCTGCTGCAATGCCGCCTGGGGAAATGCGACCTGGTGGTCGTGGACTACCTGCACCTTTTGGGTGGCGACCGCCGGAAGGGGGAGACACAGGAACAGATGGTGGGACGGAATGTAAGGGCGTTGAAGCAACTGGCGTTGGACAGCAATTGTCCGGTGCTGACGGTTTCGCAGATGAATCGTGCCTGCGAGGCGCGTGCCGACAAGGCGTACCTGCCGGTGATGAGCGACCTGCGCGATTCGGGGACGATCGAGCAGGTGGCGGATTGCGTGGCGTTCATCTACCGTCCCGAACGCTATGGCTTCACCCGCGACGAAAAGACGGGGCATAGCCTGGTGGGGGTCGGCAAGATCTATATCGCGAAGAACCGTAACGGTTCGACGGGGATCGCCCGTTTCCGGTACAACCCTTCGTTCACCCGTATCACGGACTATATACAGCCCGGTACGCAAACCTCTTTAGGGTTATGACGAAGCAAGAGATACAAGAACTGAAAGCCTCCCTGTCGATCAGGGAGGTGATCGGGCGTTATACGAAACTGAACCGTGTCGGTCGCCGGTGGATGGGGCTTTGCCCGTTCCACGGGGACCGGCATCCTTCCCTTTCCGTCGATGAGGAGAAGGGGAGCTTTGTTTGCTATGCTTGCGGAGAGAGGGGAGATGTGTTCGCCTTTGTCAGCAAGATCGAGAACGTCGGCTTTGTCGAGGCAGCGAACAAATTGTCGATTGACAGTGGACAGTTGGCTATTGAAGGGAAAGACAATAAGGAGGCGAGGTTGTTGCCGGAACGGTTGGCAGTCAAGGAGAAAAAAGAAAATAGCGACGCGGAGCAATTGCCCGTTGTCAATTCCCAATTGTCAATTGAAAACGAAGCTTTCCTGGCTTTGTTGTTGCCCGCGGGTAGCGGATGTTCGGAACTGACGCCTACCTGGTTGGATTTCGGGGTGGGGCAGTCGCCCTGCCTGGTTCCCGAACGCTGGAAGGCGATGCGGAACCGGTTGGTATTCCCTGTGCGCGACGAGGAGGGCCGGCTGGCCGGGTTTGCCGCGCGGAGGTTGTCGGACGAAGATCGGGATAAACCGAAATATGTCAATTCGGAAACGGGCGGGCTGTATCGGAAGAGCGAGCTGCTGTACGGGTTGTACGAGGCACGGGAGGCGATCTGCTGGGAGGGGAGCGTCTTTCTGGTGGAAGGATATAAGGATGTGCTGGCGATGCATGCGGCGGGGTTCAGGCATACGGTGGCGTTGTGCGGGACGGCGCTTTGTCCGGGTCACATTGCCTTGCTGAAACGATATACGACATCTGTCCGCGTGATGCTGGATGCCGACAAGGCGGGGCGCAAGGCGGCGGATGCGGTTGTCCCGGTACTTGCAGGCGAAGGGATGGAGGCGGTGAGGATCGGGCTGCCGGAAGGGGACGATCCGGATTCGCTCTTTCGCCGGCTGGGGAGAGAGGCGTTTGCCGCTTACGTCCGTGAGGCGGTGCGGCAGACCCGGCCTTCGGAAGAACAGGTGTTGCTCGGACGCATCCGGAAAGGCATCGGGCTTTTGTCCGGTGTGGCGGAAGCGGAGAAACGGGAACGCCTGTTACGGGTGCTGGAGGATTGCCTGACGCAGTTGAAGGGCTTGTCCGTCGGTGCTTGCCGTCCGGCGACAATGGACTGGAGGTGGGTATGACCGGGACGTCGGATGATGAAGAAGGAAAATGGAAAAACCGTTCCACCACGCTCCGGAGGCTGGGACGGCAATATAGCCCGGATGTCACGCCCGAAGTGGCTTCCAGGCGCTTGAAACAGTGGATCGTCGGTAATCCCGTCCTGCTCGGACTCTTGCACGAGAACGGCTGGACGGCTTCGCGGCGGGTGCTGACACCAAGGCAGGTGGAACAGATTGTGCGGGTCCTTGGAGAACCTTGATGTTACTTTTGGATCAAGCCAAAAGTAATAAAACAGAATATGAAACATAGAATAATAAAGAAAACCCTATTGACAATCGGCATTTCATTGTCGATTGTCAATTCTCACTTGTCAATTGCCCAACGCTCGTTGGGTGTTTCCGGTCTGCTGAACATCCCTTCGGCCGATATGCAGGAGGACGGTACGTTCATGGCAGGAGGCAATTACCTGCCTCAGGAGATGCTGCCTCAGGAGTGGGGATATAATTCGGGAAACTATTTCGTGAACCTGACGTTCCTGCCGTTTATGGAGGTGGCCTACCGGTGCACGTTGCTGAAGGTCAAGAGTACCGGCAAATGGAACCAGGACCGTTCGGTCTCCCTGCGCTTGCGTCCGTTGAAGGAGGGGAAATGGTGGCCGTCGGTCGTGATCGGTTCGAATGACTTGCTGACGACCGGCGAATTGAATCCTTTCCTGGATTCGGGCGGAAATCGTTATTTCTCTTCCGTCTATGCGGTCGGGACGAAGCATTTCGGTTTCTACGGCCATGATATCGGCGTGACGGTGGGAGGGCATGTGCCGTTTCGCAGCAGGAGCGAGAACAAGGGGGTGTTCGGCGGGGTGAGCTACCGTCCGGCGTTCCTGAAGCCGCTTGAGGTGATGGCGGAATATGACTCGAAGGCGGTGAACATGGGAGTGTCGGCACGGCTGTTCGACCATTTTTCCTTGTATGCCTATTGCTACGATTTCAAGACGGTGGCGGGTGGAATTCGGTATGAGCTGACGCCCCGTCAGCGTGTGTTCAACCCCGACGAAGTCCGTATGCCCTGGGACGGACGGGTGGAACTGGTGCTTTATCCGCAGATCACGTTGAACAATTCGTGGCTGGACAAGATATACGGGGCGGTGATCAATATCGCTCCGGCGGTGGAGGCGCGGCTTTGGAAAGGGGCGGCTTTCACGGGGCAGGTGATCCTGCCGGTCTGGAACAATATGGTCGGGCAGATGGACTATGTCCGGGCCGGGGTGCTGACCTTGAGCCAGGAGTTCGGATTGCCCGGAGGGGCGTTCGGACGGGTGACGGTCGGCAACTTCACGAACAACCGGATGGGGGCGGACCTGAAACTGCGCTATGCGACGCCGGACGACCGTTGGATGTTCGGCGTGGAAGGCGGTGTGACCGGATCGTCCACTTTCTACGAAGGCAAGTGGCAGGTGTCTGCCTGGAAGCGGGTAAGCGGGGCGGCGGAGGTCCGTTTCCGCGAAAGGCGTTTCAATATGGATTTCAACTTGGGCGTGCATCGGTATATCTATGGCGACTATGGGGTGCGGGTGGACTGCATCCGCCATTTCGGACGGACGACGGCCGGCTTGTATGCCATGTACACGGGGGGCGAGGCGAACGGCGGTTTCCATTTTGCCGTCCCGTTGCCGCAATGGGGCAAGTCGCGCAAGGTGAGGGTGCGCCTGCCGGAATATTACCAGATGGAATATTCGGGACAGAGCGGTCTTGAATACTTCCGCCGGAAACTCGGACAGGACTACGAGACTCGGCCGGATGAGAGCAATAGTGTTCCTTATGATAGGAGGAGGGATGATTTATGATTTATTGCTGAAAAGAGAGATAGAGGATGAATATTGTTTAATAAATAATATAATGTTTTATTTTTAATGAGTATGAAAAAGAAAAATTTCTGGAGCGCAGTGCTGGCTATGGGCTTGGCTGCGACATTGAGTGTGGGATTTGTAGGATGTAGCGATGATGACGAACCGACACCTGAAATCGTGACCGATAATCCATTGGATAAGGAGGTCTACTATATCGCAGGTAAGGTGACGGAAGGAGGCAAGTCGCTGGAAGGTGTCGAGGTCAGCACGTCGGGCAAATCGGTCAAGACGGCTGCCGACGGGACGTACCAGTTGGCGATGGACAAGATCGGAACCTATGTTGTGACGTTTGCAAAGGACGGATATGTGACAGTAACGGCTGACGCGATGATCCCTTCGGGCACGCCGAAACATGGTAGTGTGGCTTTGTCGCAGACATTGACATCTTTGGCTGCTTCGGTGACCGTATCGGCTGATAAGGACGCGGTCGTATATGATGAACGTACGCATGTGGCCGAACTGCATATTCCGGCCGGGGCAGTTCCGGAAGATACCGAGATCACGATGACCGAGTATGTGAAAGGGGCAAAAGTGGAAGGCGATCATGCCAGTCTGTCGACAATCAACTGCACGCCTGACGGTCTGGAGTTTGGAAAGGATGTGGAAGTGGTGATCAAGAACACGACCAGCAATGCGATCAGCTTCGCCGACGTGAAGCATTTCGTGGAAGAAGGCAATGACTGGAAAGAAATAGGAACGGCTGATTTTGATGCGGACCGCAACGCTTATGTCTGCTCGTTGGACGGTTTCTCTAACCACTCTTTCGGAACGGTTTATTCGGAATCCGCTGCCGGAAGCTCGACGGAAAACTTGTCTACCGTCACAATCGACAACCTGGGCAAGATGGAAGCTGCCGAGCAGGAAGTGAACGGTAAGCAGAAGATCGGTTGGGAGATCGAAGGTGACCTGAAACAGCAGTTGAGTAGCGCGTTCTCCGCTTTGAGCAGTTCTGATGTTGACAAACTGGCAAGCCAGCTGAACGCGGCTATCACGTCTACCAAAGGTTCGACTGCCGGTGTGGAAGAAATTCCTTTCTCTTTAGGTACGGCCAAGGCTGATGGCGACCAGAAAGTGACGATCGACATGAAGGCCAAGAAGAACCTCTCTTCCTTCTCTGTCAACTTCAACTACCAGGGCCGCGTCGTTCCGTTTAGCGTGAAGGTGGCAACTTATGCCGGTGTAAGCACGACGATCACCAAGGAAGGAGGCGCAAGCCATCCGGGACATTCCGGCGGTGTTATCCAATAAACCGTAATTACTTATTTTAATCAGGAAAGAAGAGTGAAAATCTGGAATTATATGTTGATGTGCGTGGTGGTACTCTGTACCTCCTGCGCATCTTCGAAGAAAGTGGTTTACCTGCAGGATGTCGTCCCGCTGAAGCAGCAGGATATCGAACAGAAGTACGAGGTGTATATCCATAACGACGATTTGCTGGCGATCATGGTGAACAGCAAGAACCCGGAACTGGCGTTGCCGTTCAATATGCCGATGGTGACTTATCAGTTGGGAAGCGAAAGCGGAGGACAGCAGCGTGTGCTGGGCTATCTGGTGGATACCAACGGGGACATCGATTTCCCGATTCTCGGCAAGTTGCATGTGGCGGGGCTGACTCGTTTGCAGTTGACCGATATGATCAAGCAACGCCTGATAGACGAGGACCTGATCAAGGACCCGATCGTGACGGTGCAGTTCCTGAACTACAAGGTGTCGGTGATGGGTGAAGTGAACCGTCCGGGATCGTTCAATATCTCCGGCGACCGTATCACCCTGTTGGAGGCCTTGAGTATGGCGGGCGACCTGACGATCTATGGACGACGCGACCGGGTGGCCGTGATCCGCGAGAAGGACGGGAAGCGGATGATCCTGATGCATGATCTCCGTTCGTCCGATATCTTCAATTCTCCTTGCTATTATTTGCAGCAGAACGATATCGTGTATGTCGAACCGAACAAGGCGAAAGCGGGGCAGAGCGAGATCAACCAGAACAAGTCGGTGGGAGTGTGGTTGTCCGCCGCTTCGATCCTGGTTTCCATCGCGTCTCTGATTGTGACATTAACAAAGTAAAAAAAGAGAACCTATGAACACAGAACAAGAAACGAACACCCGCGTGGAAGAGAGCGAATTGAACCTGGGGGACATCCTGCAAACGGTGTTGGCTAACTGGTATTGGTTTGTTCTGTCTGTCGTGGTATGTGCCGGAGCGGCGTTCCTCTATCTGAAGTGGGCGCCCAAGGTATATACCCGGACGGCTTCGGTACTGATCAAGGACGATGCGAAGGGTGGTGCGATGAGCGAGTCGGCCGCTTTCGAGGATTTGGGGCTTTTCGGTACGAAGCGGAATGTGGATAACGAGGTGCTGGTATTCAAGTCCAGACGGTTGATGACCGAAGTGGCGCGCAACCTGCATCTGGATGTGAGCTACACGGTAAAAGACGGGCTGCGGACGGTGGAACTGTACACTCAGTCACCCGTACAGCTCTCTTTCCCGGATGCGGAAGAGGCACAGGCTTTTTCGTTGAAGGCGGTTCCTGTCTCCGGAAAGGAGGTGGTATTGTCCGGATTCACCCTCGGCGGGCAGGAGGTGGCGGACGGCAAGCCGGTGAAGGTGGCGCTGAACGACACGGTCACGACGCCTGTCGGCCGGGTGGTGGTGGTCCCGTCGCTTTATTACGGCGACAAGTATTTCAATACGGTCGTGCAGGTGACGAAATCGCCGTTGCAGGATGTGGCGCTCCGCTTCCAGGGAGGCTTGCAGGCTACTTTGGCGAACAAGGCATCGACGATCATCAACCTGACGCTCCAGGATGTCTCCATCCCGCGTGCGGAGGATGTGATCAACACGCTGATCTCCGTCTACAACACGGATGCGATCAACGACAAGAACCAGATCGTGATGAACACTTCCAACTTCATCAACGACCGTCTGATCGTGATCGAGAAAGAACTGGGGGATGTGGATTCGGATATCGAGTCGTACAAGCGGGAACACCAGCTGACGGATATCTCGTCCGAGACGGGCATGTACCTGCAGACTTCCAGCCAATACCGCCAGGAGGGATTGAGTCTGGAGAACCAGTTGAGTCTGGCGAAATACATCAAGAACTACCTGACGGACCCCGGCAAGAGTTCGGACCTGATCCCGGCGAACACGGGCATATCGGATGTGAACATCGAGTCGCAGATCGGGGAGTTCAACGAGATGTTGCTGAAACGCGACAAGCTGATCAGTAACAGCAGTAGTAAGAACCCGGTAGTGCAGGACCTGAACAATTCGCTGATCGCGATGAAACAGACCATCATCCGTTCGGTGGATAACCTGATCGTCGGCCTGAACATCAAGATCAAGAATATCCGGGCGCAGGAGGAACAGACGAGCCGCCGTATCTCGGCTGTGCCGACCCAGCAGAAAGAGGTCCTTTCGGTGGAACGTCGCCAGAAGATCAAAGAGGAACTGTATCTCTACCTGTTGAACAAGCGCGAGGAGAACGAGCTGACGCAGCGGATGACGGAAAGCAACGCCCGTATCATCGACCCGGCGGCGGGAAGCAATGCCCCGGTGGCTCCGAAGTCGATGATGATCCTGTTGGCTTCCATCGTGCTGGGATGTGCGATACCGGCAGGTGTCTTGTGGCTGTTGGCAGTCAGCGACACGAAGGTGCGCTCGCGGAAGGATGTGGAAGGGGTACTCTCCGTGCCGTTCCTGGGCGAGATCCCGATGCGCGACAAGAAGGACAAGAGCGAGGTGGTGGTGCATGAGAACGGCCGCGACTCGGTTTCGGAGGCGTTCCGTATCGTGCGTACCAATATGGACTTCATGCGGGTGAAGGATAAGAAGATGCAGGTGGTGATGTTCACCTCGTTCAATCCGGGAGCCGGCAAGACGTTCGTCTCCATGAACCTGGCGATGAGTTTCGCCCTTACGCACAAGAAGGTCGTTTTGGTCGACCTCGATATCCGCAAGGGGACGCTCAGTTCGCATGTCCATGTATCGGACAAGGGTGTCACCAATTATCTGTCCGGCCGTATCGACAATGTCGATGAGATCATCCGGCAGAACGAGTTGTGCGACAAGCTGGATATCATCCATGCCGGTCCTGTTCCGCCTAACCCGGCTGAACTCTTGCTGGGAGACAGGTTGGAGACTTTGATCGCCGAGCTGCGTAAGCGGTATGATTATATCATCCTGGACAACGTACCGGCCGGTGTGGTTGCCGATGCAGTGATCGTCAACCGGGTGGCCGACCTGACGATCTATGTCGTCCGTGCGGGCAGAATGGACCGCCGTGCCCTTCCCGAAGTGGAGAAACTCTACCAGGAAGGCAAGCTGCGTAACATGAGCCTGATCCTGAACGGGACGGTTTACAAGCATGGCGCGTACGGCTACCGTTACGGGTATGGCTACGGTTATTCCTACGGCTATGGGTATGGTTACGGACAACATAAAAAATAAATAGAAAAGATGTTTTCCCTACTTTTTCCAAAGAAGAACGCGGTTCACACCGATTTGTTGAGGGGGACGGCAGATGTGCATTCACATCTGCTGCCCGGTGTGGACGATGGTGTGCAGAGCGCCGATGATATGCAGGCGGCTCTGAATGCGATGCAGGAGGCTGGTGTGGAACGTGTTTTCCTGACTCCTCATGTAATGGCGGACCTGCCTGACAACCGGCGCAGTTACTTGCAGGATCGTTTTGCTTGTATGAAACAGTTTGCCCCGGAAGGGATCGAGTTGAGGCTGGCGGCGGAGTATATGCTGGACGCCGGTTTCCGTTTGCAGATGGCGGACGGCCTCTTGACGTATGAGGACAGGCAAGTCCTGGTCGAGACTTCCTATCTCTCGCCTCCTCCCGACTATCTGAACTTGCTTTACGAACTGAGCTTGGAGGGCTACACTCCTGTCTTGGCTCATCCGGAACGGTATATGTATATGACGAAGGAGGATTATTTCCGGCTGAAGGACAAGGGTTACAAGTTCCAGCTGAACCTGTTCTCACTTGCCGGCGTGTATGGCGCCCGTCCTGCCAAATATGCCGCATACCTGATGAAGGAAGGCTTCTACGATTATGCTGGCTCCGACCTGCATCATCCCGACGATTACAAGAGAAACCTTGCCCGCCTGAAACTTTCGGGCAAAATGCTCGACGGTCTCAGAGAGGTGCTGGAGAATAACAAGGGACTATAGTTTTTATTTATCATGCCATAGATAAAACTGATGAGCTTTCTATATGCCTCTTGATAATTCTGCATACCTTTGCATTTAACAAATCTAAATAAACCAATAATTATGCTTAACACTATTCTTTGTAAGAGGACGGCATTACCTTTAGGGCTGCTTTCATTGGCTCTGGTTCTGCCTTCGTGTGGTTCCTCCGAATACAAGAAGTATGCGGACAATCAGGCAAAACAGGTTGCTTCCATCCTTCGTGAGAACGGATGCATGCAGTGTCACTCGGCTACGGCGGCGACTCCTTTCTACGGTAATCTTCCTCTGATCGGTCCGACTGTCAAGGCGGATATGCGGGAAGGTACGCGTTATCTGGATCTGACGGCGATGCTGGAGGCGCTCGACAATGGCAAACTCGTTTCCGAAGCCGACCTGGCCAAGGTGGAAGATGCCGCTCTCTCAGGTTCCATGCCTCCCGCCAAGTATTCGCACATGCCGATGCATTGGGGGACAAACCTCGATAGCGACGAAAAGGCGGTCTTGCTTTCCTGGGCGAAGGATGTCCGTAAGAAGAACTATTCGACACCTACCGTCGCCGAAGAATTTGCCAATGAGCCTGTGCAACCGTTGATGGCTTCCATCCCGACCGATTCGGCCAAGGTAGCGTTGGGGTTCGATCTTTATCATGACACCCGTCTTTCCGGCGATAACACGATCTCGTGTGCTACCTGCCACGGGTTGGCTACTGCCGGTGTGGACCGCAAACAATATTCCGAGGGGATAGACGGACAGTTCGGCGGCGTGAATGCTCCGACTGTGTATAACTCGGCTTTGAATATCCTGCAGTTTTGGGACGGACGTGCTGCCGACCTGAAGGAACAGGCTGCCGGACCTCCTTTGAACCCGGTGGAAATGGGTAGCGCTTCATTCGACGAAATCTGTGCCAAGTTGGCTGAAGACAAGGAGTTGAGCAAACGCTTCCTTGAAGTATTCCCCGAAGGATTTACGCAGTCGACGGTAACGGAGGCTATCGCTGAGTTTGAAAAGACGTTGCTTACACCGAGCCGTTTCGACAAATACCTGCAAGGAGACAAGAATGCCCTTACAGCCGAGGAACTGGAAGGTTACCAGTTGTTTAAAGACAATAAGTGCGCGACTTGCCACGTCGGTATGAACCTGGGCGGACAGTCGTATGAATATATGGGTATCAAGGATAATTATTTCGATTACCGCGGCACTGGCTTGACGGATGGTGACAACGGACGCTGGGCAGTGACCAAGAACGAGGCTGACCGCCATAAATTCAAGACACCTACACTGCGTAATGTAATGCTAACAACGCCTTATATGCACGACGGTTCGATAACCACAATAGAGGATGCTATCCAGGTGATGCATGAGTTCCAGATTGGAAAACGTATCTCGGATGCCGAAACGGCGAAGATTGTGGCGTTCCTCGGTGCGTTGACCGGAGAGTATAACGGAGAGTTGCTTCAATAATACAAATTAGTTATATAATGCACATGCCCTTCCGCTTGTTCCATATCATCCTGTTGCTGATTGCTTTGCAAAGCACAGGAGGCGTATGGGGACAGGAGGAGGGGTTTGCTTCTTATTACCATGAACG
>ERZ773134.3272-NODE-3272-length-10449-cov-27.596402_pt1 | contig 10449 bp, 7 predicted proteins | sample MGYA00580856_ERZ773134 | MGnify/ENA primary metagenome ERZ773134 (study PRJEB29015, sample SAMEA2737823) | human gut metagenome | biome: human gut; feature: human-associated habitat; material: faeces | place: China | collected 2012 ... | reverse complement strand
GCAATGATAATTCAGTATTACTTAATGAGCTTTTTAAGGTTAATGAAGAATTGTTTGTACGCTGCTTTGTGAAAAATGACGAAAATATATAAAAATTTTTGTAAAAAATTGCCTAAACCTATATAAAATAAGGCTTCTGGATGTCTACATATGAAAGAAGATGTAATGCAAGGTGAAAAGACCGTAGGCTGAGTAGCTGTATTATATTCTTCTTTCATAAGAAATCATTCAATCCCAATTATAATAGAGTAAATAAGTTTTTTGTTGGAGAGAGTTCTTGTTTGCTCTATTATTTTGTCTAAAAAATTGGAATATATTAAAGGAAGGAGTATAACGAGTTGACACAGGAAGAGTTAAGAAATCTTTATAAAGAAAGATTAACGAGAGAGAAGCAGACATATATTTCTAAAGTTATCGGTATAGACGGAAGTATATTAAGCAAGTTTAAGTTAGGAAAGATAGACCTATATCCACAGTTGTTTTCAAAACTGGAAAATTATCTTATTAATTCATAGTATTTATCAATTATATCTAAACTATATTTAATTTATTTCAGATTATTCTAATCAAATTATCCCCATAAAAATATGAAAATAAAAGTTAATGACATGGTTCTTTATGATGAATCTATTTATACAGTTGTTGCAATAATCTATGCAACTATTTATTTGCGAATCAGTTATGATTCAGTTTCTTATGATTATGATATTAGTGAGGTATATAAGGAGTACAAAGATGTTGAGTTCTTATATACGTAGGAAGGAAATGTGTATTGAAAAGTAAATATGATGATATAGATATGCTGTTGAACGATATTAAGTCTGATATGGAAGATGTATTGTCTAAAGAAGTATTTGATGAAGCAAGGGACATTGAACTTAAATATATTCAACTGGAAGTTATTAACAGAAGCACACCTACTATTTATCAAAGACGTACTACGGGCGGTATTGATGATCCTAATAATATCGTAGGTTCTGTTAAGAATATGACACTTACTGTAGACAATGTTACTCAGTTTAACAATGATTACGGCACATATAATCATGGCTATGGATTACCTCAGTTAATAAATGATGGCAGTAGAAGTAATGGCTTTTACTATGACTTCCCCGGAGAGCATAATCTGCCAAGACCATTTGTTGATTATGCTGTAGATGAGATTGAAAAGTCAGACAGGATAGACAAAATATTTCAGAGAGCAATGAGGAAAAGAGGCTATGATGTTAAGTGAAAATTGCAGAGAAAATTATGGAAAGGAGCAAATGATTGAAACAAATAAACATTAAAGCAAATTTGGACGAATCCGAGTTTAGGAAGAAACTTAAGGATATTGAATCTGGTAAGTATGATGTCAATATCAATGTTAATAGCAAAAATACTATGCAAGGTCTGAATAACATTAGTAATTCAGCAAAAAATACTACAACAGTATTTGGTAGATTAAAGAATGCAGTATCAGGTACATTTTCGAGTAGGAAAATAGAAACAACTGCTTATTTAGCATTATTAAAAGAGATAAATGATGCTGCTGAACGTGCAAAAGATACTATGATACAACTTGATAAGGTTGTAACGGATTTGTCGGTTGCTACAGGCGACAGCAGATCAAGTGTTAAGGACTTACTGAAAGATTATAACAGTATGGCTAAACAGCTTGCAAGTACAACAACACAAGTTGGTCAAGCAGCAGACGATTACTTAAGAGCAGGTAAGTCAATGAAGGAATCTAATCAGTTGATAAAAGATTCTATTATGCTTAGTAAGTTAGGTCAGATTAATTCTAGTGAAGCGACAGAAGATTTGTTAGCGACTATGAATGGGTTTGATATGTCTGTTAATCAAGTAAATGATGCATTAGATGCGATGGTTGCTATTGATATGGCGGCTAGTACATCATCTGGTGACATAGCCACAGCATTAAAGTATTGTGCTAGTAGTGCGGATATAGCAGGAGTATCATTTAATAAGCTGGCTGCTATGATAGGTACAGTTCAGGATAAAACAATGCAATCAGCAGAAACTGTCGGTACATTTATGAATACCTTGTTATCAAGATACAGAAATGTAAAGATTGGTCAGTTCGTAGATGATGATGGTGAAAGTCTATCAGATGTAGAAACAATATTGAATTCAGTAGGTATTAAATTAAGAGATACTAACCATGAATTCAGAGATTTTGAAACAGTTTTAGATGAAGTTGCTAAAAGTTGGAATACATATTCAAGTGTGCAACAAGCTTCTATCGCAAAAGCTTTCAGCGGCACACGACAACAGAACAGATTTTTAGCACTCATGGAAGGTTATAATAAGACATTAGAGCTTACAGAGGTTGCAGCTAATTCAGCAGGAACAGCAGTTGAGAAGTTTAATAAGTCTTATAAAGAATCGCTTGAAGCTAAAACTAACACTTTACAAGCCTCTTTTGAATCTATGATAATGAACTCTGATATGTCAGAAGTATATGGTGATATTCTTGATGCAACAACAGCACTTGTAAATCTCATTAATAAGACAAATGCACTTAAAGGTGCTATGGGGGCATTAGCAGTAACAGGTGTTACAAAAGCATTCCTATCTATAAAAACAGGAGCATATGAAGCATATGTTAATCTGAATAAATTCAAGAGTGCAATGGATATAGTAAATGCAACAAGTATATCTTCAAAAAGCTTTGATAAGTTGTTATTACTGTCTAATGGCTTATCGAAAAGTCAGTTACAGTTAATGCTATCAACGGATGCACTCACTATTAGTCAGAAGAAACAAGTCCTTGTTACGGCTGGTCTTAGTGAGGAACAGGCACTTGCACAGCTACAGGCGTGGAAGATGGTTGCAGCTAATACAGGTCTTACAGCTTCAACAACGACAGCTTCTAATGCCATCAAAGGTCTTGGTGCATCAATAAAAGCACTTGCAGTTGCACATCCGGTATTACTTGCTATAACAGTAACTTTAGGTGCTATTGCAGGAGCAGTTAAGATAGTAGATGCATTAACAACATCTATGAAAGAACAGCGTGAAGCATTTGAAAATGCACAACAGGACTATACGGATGCTTGTACAAAGCTTGATGAGTTAAAAACTAAGCTATCAGAGACTACAAGTAGAATAGCTGAATTAATCGAAAAGTCTAATAATGGTACTATTACATTAGTAGAACAGGCTGAACTTGATAAGTTGAAACTCACTAATGAAGAGTTAAGACTTATGATACAGAATCAGGAAGAGGTTAAAAAGCAGAAAGCAAAAGAAGCCTCTGACGAAGCATATAAAACATACACAAGAGAAAATCGCATGGAAACTGACGATACTGCTAGTAAACAGGAACAGTATTATCAAGCATCAAGTGATGCAGATGGTTTCCACGTTGGTTCATTCTTGGATAGAGCGAGTGAATTATCTGATTTTGATTATGCTATTAAAGCTAATGAACAGAAATTAGAGGAATTCCAGAAACAGAATGAAGAATTACAGGCACAATTAAATGCTACTTCTGATGAAAGTCTTAAAGCTCAATACCAACATAGTATTGACCTCAATAACAATCTTATATCTAATTATACAAATTCCAATGAAAAGTTAAAAGAATCTGCTGAAAAGATGGCAGAGGAAACCTTCTCAGATAAGATAGAGAAGTATGAAGCATTCAAGCAGACATTGATGAATTCTATGAATTCTGATGGTACATTTGACAATCCACAATATCAAGCTATGTGGGATGATATGCAGAAGAAGGAAATGGACTTATACCGATATACTGGTAGGTCTGCTGAATGGAATACAGTTAAACTAGATTCTATTATAGATGATAAAAGTTATCAGGCAATAGTTGATAAGCTTAAAACAGCACTTAATGAAGGTACTCTTACTGAGGATGATATTAAGGGGATTGATGTTCTTAATGATAAGCTGAATGATACTGATTTAATCTTAGAAGATGGACAATCAGCAGCAGATGTATTTATTAAGTATCTTAATAAGCTTAAAGAAACTGGAACTGATGCTGCACAATCTATATCTGGTGCATTTACTGACTTAACTTCTCTTCTCACAGAATCAGATGATAAATCAAAAGATAAAGCAACATTAGCAGACCTTCAGTCAGAAGCAGACCTATTATCTACAATTCAAAAAGAATTAGATGATAATGGACGTATAGGTGTATCATCTATGCAAAGCATTATCAAGAAATATCCAGAAGCAAAGGCAGCACTTTCAGATTATATGCAAGGTATAATATCTGAACAAGAGTTATTTTCACAGCTTGAAACTATTTATGAGAATGACAAAAATCAGTATATACAATCTGTAGTAGATAAGTCACAGACTGATGAAGAATTCTTTAATGCAGTTATGACTAATTATCCAGAATTATATAATCAGCTTTCTAGTTTATATGAAAACGATGTTAATAACTGGTCAAATATGGAGCAAGCCAAGTATGGAATTACTCAAAATGCTATTGATGAATTATCAAAGATTTGGTCAGATTATTTTAAAGCAGTCAGGGATGCAAATGGCAAACTAACTGTACAGACAACTGGCTGGTATGATGCAGGTATGTATTCGGCAGATCCAGATGAAGTAGAAGCTATGGATGAAGAATACAACAATATGTACAACCATTTCCAAAGTATTGTTGATGGTGCTAATGCTGCGGTAGATGCTTTAGATAACTATAGCTTTAAACAGGTTAGTTCAAGTATTAATGTCGATTGGAAAGGAATGTCTGGTTATGATTCTAGCGATTCATCATCTTCATCTAGTGGAAGTGATTCATTCCCCGAACCATCACCACAGGATTTCAACTGGGTAGAACGTCTCTTATCCAAAATCTCTAAAGCATATGACCGATTAAAGAATAAAGTAGCAGATACAACACGTACATGGCTTAATCGTAATAATGCCCTCTCCGATTCTATGGAAACATTGTTATCAGAGATTAACGCACAATCAGATGCTTATGACTTCTATATGGATAGATTCAATTCATATGACTTAAGCGATTATTACAAGGATCAGATTGCAAATGGTTCATTTAATATAGAAACTGTCTATGATGAAGACCTCAAGGATGCAATTTCAGATTGCCAGGATTTATATGATAAGGCACAAGATGCTGCTGATTCTGTACAATCATTAAACATTGAGATAAGACAGCTTGCTAAAAGTAGATTCGATAATATTCAATCACAGTTTGAAGAAGTTCTTGGGAAAGTAAATTCTATTAAGGATTTATATAGCAAGGATAATGACTTCTTAGAAGAACAGGGCTGGTTTGCTTCTACTTTGCTTAATAATTCTATGATGGAACAGGAACAGAAAAACCTCGCAAAGCTTGAACAGGAAAGAGACGCACTTACAAAGGCACTTAATTCTGCTATGGCATCTGGTAAAATTGAAGCTGAATCTGAGGATTGGTATTCTATGCAAGCATCTATAGATGATGTTACTTCTTCTATATTTGATGCTAAAAAGGCATTAGTTGAGTATGACAATGCTATTAGACAGATTAATTGGGATGCTTTCGATAGAACTAGAGATGATGTTAACAACCTTATAGACGAAACTCAGTTCCTTGTTGACTTACTAAAGGATGAAGATATTACTGATGATAATGGTAATATGAATGACAATGGTAAGGCTGCACAAGCATTAATTGCACAAAAGTATCAATTATATCTTAATCAGGCTAAAGCTTATAAGGATGAGATACTTAAGATTAATGAAGAGTTAACTAATGATCCTTATGATAAGGAATTGCTTGACAGAAAGCAAGAACTTATTAAGGCACAACAGGATGCTATAAATTCAAGTATATCTGAAAAGAATGCTCTTAAGGACTTGGTTCAAGAAGGCTATGATACATTTCTTGATAAGCTTGATGAAGTTATACAAAAGTACAAAGACCTTATGAGTCAGCAAAAGGATGCTTATGATTATGAAAAATCCATAAAAGAAAAGACAAAAGCTCTTAATGCTTTGGAGAAGCAATACTCTGCTTATCAAGGAGATAATTCTGAAGAGGGTAAGAAGAATATCCAGCAGCTTAAAGACCAAATTAATACTGCTAAAGATGATTTAAAAGATACTGAGTATGAAAAGCTTATAAGCGATACTCAAGCTATTCTTGATAATCTTGCCGATACTACAAAAACGTGGCTTGATGAGCGACTTGATTCGTTTGATATAACTATGCAGGAAATTATTGACCAGTCTAATGAAAATGCTTCTAATATCTCACAGACTATTACATCTACTGCTGAGAATTATGGTTATAAGCTTAGCGAATCTATGTCTTCTATATGGAGTCTAAATGCCAATAACATAACAAATGGTATTAATAGTGTATTAGGTGACTTCAGTAACAAATTTGTTGAAGGCAACAATGCTATTAATAGTGTATGTAATAGTATCAACTCTGCTGTACAGGGATTACTTGCAAATAGTAACGCAGAAGCTCAAAGAGTTGCTGATGAGATTGCAAGACAACAGGCAGAACAGAATGCTAATACTGATGGTGGCTATTCTGATGGCGGTGGTTCATCTGATAGTGGTGATGATTGGTCTGATAATTGGGATAACTCTGATAGTGGCTCATCTGATGATGGTGGGTCTGATGGAGTTAATTGGATATATGAGGAGGATTCATATCCAAAAGATTTATTGGATATAGAAAATTCAATAGTTGACCGCTTGAAATACAACTCGATTGCAAGTAGTTTTGGTGCAAGAGCTGGATATTATGAACAGATAACAGGTGATAGTGACTACTACGGTACTGCGGAGCAGAATATACGTCTACTCAATTATCTTAAAAATAACGGCTACCGCAAAGGAACTAAATCAGCAACAGCAGGTATACACCGCACAGATGAAGATGGTCTTGGTTCAGAAGTAATCTTCTCTAAGAAGTATGGTACACTTCGTAAGTTAGATACGGGCGATATGGTATTTAACAAAGACCAAGTAGAAAAGCTTTGGAATTTATCTAAGGGGATGCCTAATATGTTTGTGGATAATCTTGGTGCTAAGTTACCTGATATTCCTAATATATCGAATAGTTTGGCTAATAAGGTTGATGTATCATATGGTGATGTGTCATTATCGTTCCCAAATGTTCACAATTATGAAGACTTTATGAAACAAGCACAACAAGATCCTAAGTTTGAAAAGATGGTTCAGAATATGACTCTTGGACAGACTTTAGGTAGAAATTCACTTAGCAAACTGACATTTAGATAAAATTTATGGGCGTACTGACTTTATGTTGGTATGCCCTTGATATTTGTTGATGAATATATGTTCTTGTGGTATTCTGTCGATTATTGGTATATAATGGAAATACAATCAAAAAAGATTGAATATTTCCGAAAGGAGGTAAAAATGAAAATGGCAAGACCGTTTGTTTTTCCTGATCCAGATGATAGATCGAAAAATAATCCTGCTGTAATTGTTACAAGTGAACAAGTAATCGGTTTGTATAATCAGTACAACAAAGACGGAGAAGAGATTCAAAAAGTATCAGGAACTGTAAAAGATTGGTTTGTTAATGAAGCAAAATTAAATCAAGGTTGGGACGATGCAAAGTTTGTTGGAAGTCAGTGTATTTTAGAAAACAAATTTGGTGAATAATAATTAGTGGACAGCAAGACTTACTGTCCACTTTTACATTTATAGATTATTAAACAGAGAGCAGGACTAATCTCCTGCTCTTTTCAATTACAACTAAATACACAAATCACATAAAGACACATTAGTTTAGACTAGTGTGTCTTTTATTATGTTAGAAATTATTAAGAATTATTAAGAATATTAAAATTAAGGATAGATTGGAGAAAATAGGATGTCAAATAAGTTAGTAAAAACAAAGAGTAATATGGAAAAGAAGCTGGAATATTATGAAAGACATTGCGCTCTACTGGAAAAGAGATAGGAATGTTACAAGCTGAAAAAGAAAATCTCAAGAAAGAAAATGTTGAGTTACAGTTAAAGTTTGGTATAGACTTAGAGAATTTTAAACAGAATAATACAATGGATAGAAATGTTATTGCTAAAGCTTTATACTCACAAAAGTTATTTAATGAGGGCAAAGCTGAAATGGATGAAGCATTAACAGTATTGACTAATGAAATAAAGAAAGCAAAAGAATTGAACAAAGACTATAAGAATATTATAGATGCTTTGTTAGAAGAGATGTTTAATAAGGACAACTATAAAAAGTAAAAATTGAATAAGCAGAATAAGTTTGTGTATCCCCTGCCCAATATGGATGGGGGATTTTCAATTATAATTAGTAATTATAGGGAGTGACAACAGAATTAATATGACAGAAGAAAAATGCTTATTAAATATAAAAGAATTATGCGATTATTTAGGAATAGGGCAGACAAAAGCGAGAGAACTTTTAAGAGGGCGTAATGGGTTTGGTATTCAGATAGGTAATCGCTGGTATGCAAATAAGAAAAAATTAGATAACTGGGTTAATAAACAATCAGCATAATGTAATTTGTTTATTGAAAAGGGTAAGTGTAAAATGGTATACTAAATAAGTATATCTATGCTTAACTTTTTGATTAAAAAAGTCAGAAAGGATTAATTATAGATGGGTAAATCATTAAATGGGAAAGAACTTGGACAAGGTATATCTCAAAGAAAGGATGGGCTTTATCAAGCAAGGTTTACTAATAGGTTTGGAAAAAGACAGACTATATATTCAAAATCAATAACAGAACTTAGAACAAAATTAAGAGATGAACAATATGAGGATTCAAATGAATTGAATGTAATTGATAATGAGATTACATTAGATGAATGGTTCGATAAGTATATGAAAGTACATTCACCTTCGTACCGACCTAATACAATATCTAATTACATCGGTGGTTATAATCGTGTAAAAGAGGATCTAGGCTGGAGAGTTATGAAGGATATTAATGTTATAACATTTCAGGAATCATTCAATAAACTAACATCTGATGCTAGTAGAAAAAATACGAAAAAGGTGTTAATGAATCTTTATAAATATGCTTTAGATTGTAATATTGTTAAGTCTATTAACCCTATTCAACAAGTTAAGACCAAATTAACTGATGTAGGAGTTAAGATAAGGGTTTTAACAAGAGAAGAAACAAAATTATTCTTAGAGAATGGTGAGAATATAGCACATTTTCCATTGTTTGAATTGGCACTTGAAACAGGTATGCGTATCGGAGAAATTTGTGGGCTTCAATGGGAGGACATAGATTTTGAACATAAAATGATATATGTAAGGCATACTTTAACATATGCTAAGAAAGATGGTTTATGGAGATATGAGTTTCAACTAAACGAACCCAAAACTGAAAATGGAATAAGAAAAATTCCTATGACTAAGAAAGCAGAAGATTTATTAATTGAACAACATTCAAGATGGGAAAATATCAATAATCGGTGTGTTGCTGCCATAGGATATGAAAACTTGGTGTATATTACAAAGAGAAATACTCCCATATGTACTAGGAATACAACTGTTTCAATTAGAAGAATAGAGGAGCGTATAAGAGCTAAAGGAATTGATTTTGAACCAATAACGCCACATACTTTAAGACATACATTCGCAACACGATGTTTGGAAAATGGAATGAATGTAAAAACACTTCAAAGAATTCTTGGACATTCAGATATAAGAACAACAATGAATACTTATTGTCACGTTACAGATGATGAATTATACTCAGCAATGAATATTTTTGAAGAAAAAGGAATTCTGAATACAGGTACTCAAATTGGTGTAAAAGTGGTGTAGTAAACAAAATAATGTTTGGAAAAAGCCAGTATTTATGCGTGTTTTGAGATATGATAGAACATTCCACGACAGAATGTAATCATACGAATAGTATAATTGCTTGAAAATTAAATGGGATAAAAGTGGCTTTAAGTTGTATGTTTACTGGTGATAAGTTACATTAAGTTATAACAAAAAATGAAAAAGCCACCTGTATTCAAAAAATGCAGTACAATCTGAGATGATTGTACTGCATTTTTGAGTTTATGTGAGCAATGAGCCAAAATCCGTGCTTGTATGAGAATTTGGTGACTGCTGTAATGATTAAATGAGGGGGAAATCTGTCGAAGAATGGAAGTCCAGTTACTTTTCTGATAGAGAAAACGGACGATGATTAGATTACAGTCTGTTTTTCTTCATCAATCGTATAAAAGGCAAGGTAATTATTGATTATCACAAAACGAATGCCCTGACTTAATTCAAAACGAAACTCCTGTACGATATTTTTTTATGAAAAAGTTGTAAAGAGGTGTTATACAGGAATGAGGCAGTAATCGCAAACACAATCCACGATACAAAATGATATTCTTTTTTTCTGGATGTTTCTGTGATATACTTATACGCAGTCGTATCAGACCGGAAAGGAAATATTATGTTACAAAAATTATATGTTTTTTTCA
>ERZ773134.3269-NODE-3269-length-10452-cov-7.543907_pt1 | contig 10452 bp, 7 predicted proteins | sample MGYA00580856_ERZ773134 | MGnify/ENA primary metagenome ERZ773134 (study PRJEB29015, sample SAMEA2737823) | human gut metagenome | biome: human gut; feature: human-associated habitat; material: faeces | place: China | collected 2012 ... | reverse complement strand
GCTGACCGAAGCCCGTGCCCTGCTGACCGATGCCGCCAAGGCCGCCGTGGCCGATGGCACTCTGCCCGCCGCGGAACTGCCCGATTTCATCGTCGAAATCCCGGCGGATGTCAAAAACGGTGACGTAGCATCCAACATTGCCATGGCCGGTGCCCGTGCTTTCCATAAGGCACCCCGCCAGATCGCTGAGGCTATCACCGCCAAGCTGGACCTGAACGGCACGCTGTTCTCCGGCGTGGACATTGCGGGCCCCGGCTTCATCAACCTGTTCCTGGGTCAGGATTGGTTCACCAGCGTTGTCTGCGCCGCCTGCGCCAACCCGGAATACGGCCGCACCGACGCCGGTGCCGGCAAAAAGTATAACGTGGAGTTCGTTTCCGCCAACCCCACCGGCCCCATGCACATGGGTAACGCCCGCGGCGGTGCCCTGGGTGACGGTCTGGCCGCCTGCCTGGATTGGGCCGGCTGCGATGTCACCCGCGAGTTTTATATCAACGACGCCGGCAACCAGATCCAGAAGTTCGGCAAGAGCCTGGCCATCCGCTACCTGCAGCTGTACAAAGGCGAAGAAGCCGTTCCCCTGCCGGAAGAATGCTACCAGGGCGCTGACATTATTGCTCGCGCCAAAGAGTTTGCCGAAATTCACGGCGATTCCTATGTCGATAAGGACTTTGAAGAGCTGAAAGATGCCCTGATTGCCGATGCCCTGCCCAAGAACATTGCCGGGCTGCAGCGCGACCTGGGCAAGTACCGCATCACCTATGATGTCTGGTTCCACGAAAGCGACCTGCACAAGAGCGGCGCTGTGGATGATGTCATCAAAATCTTGATGGACAAGGGTGCCTGCTACAAGGCCGAGGACGGTGCCATCATGTACCGCAGCGCCCAGTATGCTTCCAAGTACGGCGTTGTAAACCGCAAGAAGGACGAAAACGCCGACGGCGAAGAGGAAGCCAAAGACGAAGTTCTGGTACGCGCCAACGGCATTCCCACCTATTTTGCCGCCGACATCGCCTACCATTACAACAAGCTGGCCGTGCGCGGTTTTGACCGTTCCATCGACATTTGGGGTGCCGACCATCACGGCCATGTAGCCCGCATGAAGGGTGCCATGGACGCCGTTGGCCTGGACGGCACCAAGTTGGATGTTGTGCTGATGCAGATGGTCAACCTGATGCGCGACGGCAAACCGGTGCGTATGAGCAAGCGTACCGGCAAGGCCATCACCCTGACCGACCTGCTGGACGAAGTGCCCATTGATTCCGCACGTTTCTTCTTCAACCAGCGCGAAAGCTCCTCCACTCTGGATTTCGACCTTGACCTGGCTGTGCGCAACGACAGCGAAAACCCGGTCTACTATGTCCAGTACGCCCACGCCCGCATCTGCTCCGTGCTGAAAAAGCTGGAAGCCGCCGGTGTGACCTTTGAGGGTGCCGATGCCCTGGATGCCAGCCTGCTGACTGACCCCAGCGAGCAGGCTCTGCTGCGTCTGCTTTCCGCTTTCCCGGCCGAGATTGCTGCCGCAGCAGAAAAGTATGACCCGGCCCGCATTACCCGTTATGTTATCGACATTGCCACGGCGTTCCACCGCTTCTACAATGCCTGCCGCATTCTGGAAGCTGACCCTGCCGTTCGCCAGTGCCGCATGGCCCTGTGCCTGGCCGTGCGCAGCGTGATCCGCAACGTGCTGACCATGTTCAAGGTTACGGTGCCGGAGAGCATGTGAATTAGTTAGGAGTTAGGAGGGAGAAGTTAGGAGTTGAATTAGAAATTAGGAATGAACAATTAGGAATTGGGGCTGCCTGATTACCAAATGCTTATTGTGATGATTTCTGGGGCTGACTTCTTTTAGCTTCTTTTCTCTATTACTTTAACGATTCTTCAATACAAACTAAAAAGCGTGGGCCTGCCAACCGACAGGCCCACGCTTTTGCACACCCAACATATTTATTATACCACATTCGTCAAGGCAATATCTATCCATAACATGCACGAATAATTCATATTTTGTTTGGGATATCTGCGAATAGACAAATTCCTTAGGGTATTGTATAGTATAGTCACAGAAAGAAAACAGCCGGAGATAAGGAGCTAAAAGCTCCAAGCAAAAGCCACTTTCAATAGCATCGGAACAAGGCACGGCGGTTTTCCCGACAGCTTCAAGCAGATTTCGCAAAGGCTTCCAGTAAGAGGTCTAAATGGGAACACTTGAAGAACTCCGGGAAAGCAGGGACCGGGAGGCTACCGAAGGACTTGAAAGTAAGATGGCAAAGCCGGCAGGATTCGTAAGGAAGGAGGCTCAAGTCCAATGGCTAATTTCAAAGATCCCATTCATCACCGGCGGGCCTGGGCCTGCTGAAAGCAAACGAACCTCATTAACAGCCGCAGGTCATTACCTGTAAAAGATATAAAAGTTAAGATGCAAGGTTCGTAGCTTGCTTAAAATGCAGTGCTCAGGAAATCCCGTCAGAAAAAGTTCCCCGCGTTTACATAGATTAGATGAAGAACTGACGACAGGATTCTAAATAGAAAATTACAGGTTCAAAACCTGGTACGCAAAAGCGTAAATAGAAACCCAGAATCACCGGTGATTGTTATGAAAGATCTAACTCCGCCGAACAAATAATGCTTCACCTGATCTGGCTGGTGCAAGCGCACCGCCCCCAAAAGGAGAAACTCCGATGTACTAGAGCAAAGAGGAATCAACCTCTGGCATCAAATTCAGGTACCCTGCACAAAATTATTGAAGTTCACTTCCCCGTTCCACAGATGCACCAAGAATCGTTTTCCTTGCAAAATGTTTCCAGGCAGCAAATAACGAACCAAAGGGAATCAGAAATTTCAAGCAAACGCAAAATCATCGAACAACAGCGAATGAAACCCGTTTCCGATTTGCAAAACAAAGAAAACCAGGTTTAAAAACATTCGATCAAAGTTAAAGGATGAGGTTGCCATGAAAATGTGCAAACGGTCCGAAAAATAATACAATCGGGTATGAGGCTATGACTCCAATCAAGTAAGTTCGCTCCAGCGCCATAAGGGTAGAAGGCGCTGGAGCTTTTTTGTTGTGTTGTGCCGGATGTTTCCGGTCTGCTTATCTCCTCTCGTTTACTTTTGTCTGCATCATTTTTGTTTTGTTACCGCGCTCTAACGCAGCAAATCACTCTAAACACGGCTCTCCCTCCGCCCACAACATTGCACTGTGCGGCGGAGAGTTTTTATGTTTGCGGGCTTTTGTGGAGTATTGTGGTACCGGTATTCCATCGCAATTTCGGTTTTCTGAATTTTATTGTTGACATTTCTGTAATATTGCGTTATGATAGCCACAAGGTCCAGAATTTTACAGAATACTGGAATGATAGGTTTTTCGCTATCTTTTTATTGTTCTGTATAATGCCCAAATCGGCGGCTGCCGGGCTGCGTTTTACGTTTAGGATTTTTTCCCAATATCGTTCACCTGCCTTAAAGTGTATTTGAAAACAAGAAAAAGATGGATATTTCGCAAACACAAGCGGGATTTAAGGCAAAATCCCACTATGTTTGTAGAAATAGACTAAATTTTTGACTTTTCAGATACACCCTAGGATTCCGGTATTTCCGCTGTAAGTTTTGTTTGGCGTTCCCTTGGCAGAGGGTACACCAAAATTCTCTTGTTCACCTTTTTTCTTCGTGAAGTGTGCAGCAGCGCTTCACCATTTTTTAGCTATTGTGATTACAGATTTCTGTTACATTAAAGGAGGCTTTATGGAACAACTTACGATTGATACCGGCCTGCGCGAATACGCGGTCAATGGCGGGCCGGAGCACGGCGGCGGAGTGCTGCGCTTTAACCCCAGCGACCCCAATGTTTACAGCCGTTTTTGCACCCTGCAAAATCAGCTGCAAGAGCTGGAACAGCAGGTGCAGGCGCAAAGCCCCACTGGGACCGATGCCATACAGCTGCTGGCCCAGGCGGATCAGCGCGCCAAGGGGCTGCTGGCGGAAGTATTTGGCCCCGGCAATGATTTTGACGCCATGCTGGGCGGCACCAATCTGTTGGCGGTTGCCGGCAACGGCGAGCGGGTCATCACCAATCTGTTTGCGGCATTGCAGCCCATTCTGGAAGCCGGTGCCCGCCAGTGCGCGGATGCCAAAGCCACGCTGGCCGTGCAGCAGGCCCAGGCAGCGCGCGCCGCGCGCGGGGTGCAGGTATGAGCAGCTGGCGGTTGCCCACCCGGCTGGAGGTTGGCGGAAAAGCATATCCGATTCATTCGGATTACCGCGATATTCTGGATATTCTGCATCGGTTGAACGATGCCAGCGAGCCGGAATTCATCCGCTGGCGGGTAGCCCTGGCCCTATTTTATGAGGGCGATCTGCCGCGCAGCGACTATCCGGAGGCCATGCAGAAGCTGGCAGATTTTTTGAACTGCGGGCAAACGCTGCCCCGCTCCCCTGCCCCGCCGCTGTTGGACTGGGAACAGGACGCCCCGCTGATTGCCGCCGACATCAACAAAGCCGCCGGGTGCGAAGTGCGCGCCCTGCCTTATCTGCACTGGTGGACCTTTATGGCCTGGTTCAACAGCATTGGGGACGGCCAGCTGGCTACCCTGCTGCGGGTGCGCAGCAAGCTGCGCCACGGCCAAAAATTGCAGCCGTGGGAACAGGACTACTACCGCAAAAACAAAGCCATGGTTGACCTGCGCCCCCGCCTGAATCCGGCAGAGATAGCGGAACGCCAGCGGCTGCAGCGCCTGTTGGCCAATTAAGTCCTCATAAGGAGGTAGATGCTTTTGCCAAAATCCTATGCAGGCAGCCTTCAGGTTGCCCTGTCTACACAAACAACTACCCACACCGCGCAGCAGCCGCTGAACGGCCTGCGCACTGCCCTGAAAAAAATATGCCGCAGTGTAAACGCTGCGTTCTCCGCCGTGCCGGTGGCAAAGTTTGAGCAGCAGACCGCCGCAGCAGCAGTCAGCGCCAACAAAGCCGCCAAAGCCCAGGCCAAACTTGCCAGTGGCACCACCAAAGCAGCCAAGGCCGCCAAACGCAGCGTTGCGGAATTTGATGAGCTGGACCGGCTGCAGGCTTCTCTTGCCGAAAGTGCCGGAGCTGCGGCGGCTTCCACCACCCGCAAAAGCAGCAGCGCTGCAACAATCAAAGCCGCAGATGCCGAACCGCCACAGTCAAGTCCGCCGGCTCTATTAAACCAGCAGCTGCAAAATTTCTGGGCCACATTACAGGCTGTGCTTGCCCCCGCCGCCGCGCTGTGGGATGCAGCCTGGCAGCAGATGAAAACCGCTGCCCTGACCGTTTGGCAGGATCTTTTGGACGGCGTTCAGCTGACCTGGGCCGAGTACGGCCAGCCCATTGCCCAGAGTGCCGCCCTGGCGCTGGAAAACCTGCAAGGCATTTTTACCACCCTGTGGCAGAACGTTTTGCAGCCGATCCTTACTAACCTGATGCAGATTTTATCTACCCTCTGGTCCTCCCACCTCAAGCCCCTGTGGGACGACATTCTTTTGCTGGTGGCAAGCGTTGCCAACTGCCTGCTGGACCTGTGGAACAACCTACTGGCCCCGGTGGCCAAGTGGATTATCGCCACATTCGGCCCCGCGTTTGCTGAGGTATTCAACGCCATTGCGGACGTTGTTGGCGTGGCCGTTGGGGCTATTGCGGATGCCATTGATCTGGCCGTTGTTGTGCTGCGCGGGCTGACGGACTTTTTAAGCGCCGTGTTCCGCGGCAACTGGGATGCTGCCTGGCAGGCCATCGGCAACACAGTCAGCACCGTCTGGGATAAGATGACGAACGCCATCAAGACCGCCGTCAACGGCATCATCGGCTTCATCAATCGGATGATCTCCGCCGTTGTCACCGGCATCAATGCGGTCATCAACGCGCTGAACGGGTTGTCGTTCGACCTGCCGGACATATTCGGCGGCGGGCATGTCGGGTTTAATATCAGCACCCTGACCGCCCCGCAAATTCCCTACCTGGCACAAGGCGCGGTCATCCCGGCCAACCGGGAGTTTCTGGCCGTGCTGGGCGATCAGAGCCACGGCACCAACGTGGAAGCTCCGCTGGACACCATCAAGCAGGCTGTGGCCGAGGTCATGGAGGACCTGCAGGCGGGCCAGATGGCGGGCTTTGAAGCCGTGGTTTCTGTGCTGCGGGAGATCCTCTCCGCCGTGTACGGCATTGAGCTGACCGACGAGGACGTAGGCCACGCCGTGCAGCGCTGGCAGCGCAAACAGGCCATTGCCACAGGAGGTGTGTAACGTGACTCTGACTAATCTGTTCCAGATCGATGGCAAATCCCTGTACGCACCGGACTGCGACATTGAACCGAGCTATTCTGACCTGGATTCCAGCGATTCCGGGCGCGACGAAGCCGGGTTTATGCACCGGGAAGTGGTGCGGGAAAAGGTTGCCACCTGGCCCATCGCCTACAGCTGCCTGACTGACGACGAATACAAGTACACCATCAGGCTGTTTGCAGGCAAGGCAACGTTTCAGTTCACCCATCCCAAAGCCGGATCTTCCACCGAGACCGAAACCACCACCTGCTACTGCAGCAAATACGGCATCGCCTGGCACAATGCCAAGACGAAACAGTGGAAGAATTTGAAGTTTAACATTATCGAATGCTGATTGAGAGTTAGGAGGTAGGAAGTAGGAGTTAGGAGTTAAAACGGGCCTAAGGTCCGGCATTGTAGGGAACGGTCTTGACCGTTCCTGGGCTTTGCGGTAGATGATGCCATAACAGGATTTACCGCAAGGCGACGGGCGCACACTGTGCGCTCCTACGGGATTGCGGCCCAATTTTCAACCCGTGCGCGCACGCGCACACCTTCCAACTCCTCACTCCTACCTCCTAACTAAAACCAAAGGAGGTGTATATTTGCTCCAACCAATTCTCACTCTCCCAAGCGGCACCGAGTTAAAGGGCGGCTCCCCTGGCAGCGCGGTCAAAAGCCTGACCCTGCACACTGCGGTGAACGCCGGGCAGGAATTTACCATCGGCTCTGCGTTTTCGGACTACATTGAAGCCGAAATCTGGGCGGACCCGGACGGCAGCCTGCAAATTACTGCCGGGGACGCCCTGACCTACTACCGGCAGGACGATGCCGGGAGCCGCACCAAGGTGGGCGTTTTCTATGCTGAAAAGCCCACCCGCACCAAGCGCAACAGCTACAAGGTCACGGCCTACGACACCATGTCCAAGCTGGATGCGGACTTCTCCGGCTGGCTGCACGCCAATCAAGCGCAGTTCCCCAAGACCATCTGGCAGCTGGTTCAGCTGGCTTGCCAGCGGGCAGGGGTCGCGCTTGCCAGCAGCAGCCTGCCCATCAATGGCAGCTACAGCGTGCAGGCGTTCTATGCGGATGACCTGACCTGCCGCCAGATCATCTCCTGGGCGGCGGAAGCGGCAGGCTGCTACGCCCACATGAACGCGGACGGCAAGCTGCAATTCTTGACCTACACAGACAAGCGCAGCACTGCTAAAATCACCCCGGACGGTGCCAGCAACAGCACCGCCTATTATGCTGACAGCCTGAGCTACGAGGACTACACGGTCAAGGCCATTGAGAAAGTCCAGATCCGGCAGTCGGACAGTGACGTGGGGGTCATCTACCCCGACAGCACCACCGCTACCAACACTTACGCAGTGCAAGGCAATCTGCTGCTGACAACCGGAGCCGAAGCCAACCTGAAAAGCGTTGTCCAAAACCTGTACAACGTGCTGAAAAACGTGACCTACACCCCCTGCAAAGTATCGGTGCCCAGCAGCTCCGGCCTTGCCTGCGGGCAGATCGTGCACGTTAAGGACGCACGCGGGCGGGAGTTTGACACCTACCTGATGAGCGCCATAATCTCCTCCGGCAAAGCCAGCTTTGAGAGCGTGGGCAGCGCCAGCCGGGAAAGTTCCAGCGCGGTGAACAGCCAGAGCTACAAGAACCTGACCGGCAAGATGCTGGAGATCAAGACCAGCGTGGACGGCCTGGAAGTAAAGGCCAGCGACCTGACCGGCAAGTACACCGACCTGAAAGCAACGGTAGACGGGCTTTCCTCTGAGGTGAAAAAAGATACCAAAATCACCGGCGGCGGCAACCTGATCCTGGGCAGTGAGAGCTTCAAGAATGCTGCTCTCCGAGGCAGTGGCACTGTTGAATACAATGATGATGGCAGTACAACGGTAACAAATTCCAATAGCCTTAAAGGATTTGATTTTAACACTACTAGCACGCGCATTGTCAATGGTGTAACGCTGTGCATATCCGCTATGTACAAGCAAGTTTCGGGCAAGGACGCTTTTTATCTGGACATCAATTATTCGCACGCTAACGGCAGCAAATATTACACCAGCATAAAGCCTGCTGACCAAATCAAAATTGAGCAATCGGACGGTTGGGTGTTACGGTATGGCACATGGACGCCGAAGGACAACTATATTTTGACCGGCGTTAGCTTTGGTCTGCGGTCGGGTTCGGTTACAAACAAGTACATGGCATTGCACCCCATGCTGCAATACGGCAATGCGCCGACCGCGTGGAACGCCAGCTCCGGCGACTATCTGACCCAGGAAAGCGCAAAAAGCCTGTTTTCGCAAACCGCTGACGAAATCAAAACCGAAGTCACCAAGTCAGTGACTGAAACGGTAACGGCCAACGTAAAGGATACCGCCACCAGCGCCGCCAACGATGCGGTTGACAGCAAATTGCAGGATTATGCCACCACAGCAACGGTGGAAAGTCTGAAAGAGGATGTCTCCAGCATCAGTCAAAAGGCGAATAGCATCAGCACAAAAGTCAGCAGTCTGGAAGAAACGACAACAACCATTTCCAACGACCTGGACAGCACAAAGCGGGAATTCAAAACCGTTAAAGAATCAGTATCCGCGATCGACCAGAAAGCCGACAGCATTACCCAGACGGTAACGCAGCGGATCACCGGCGGCAACAATATTATTGTGGGCACCGATGACTGGAACAATGCGACCCTGGATGCCGGCGGCAATGACCTGAGAAAAAAAGGAACATACACGATCAGCGGTGAATCCGTCCGAGTGACCAACAAGGCGCAGAACACCCGCTTCCACTTTGGTGCGGACAAAACGCTGGTGATTGCCAAGGGCATGACCTATTGTGCATCGGTACTGTACAAGCTCAACTCCGGCACGGACAGCCTGTTTTTGCAGTTTGAAACCAAATCCCCCAGCGGAACCAAAGCCTACTATGGCAGCGCGTTCAAAAATGCAAAGCAGGATATTGCACTGGATAACGGCTGGAAGCTGCGCTGGGCAGCCTTTACGGCGACCGCGGACGGCTATGCAGACGGTCTGTTTGTGAGTACCGCGAACGATAACGCCACCGTTACCAATGATCTGACCATCATGCACCCCATGGTGCAGATGGGCAACGCGCCTACCGCGTGGACGGCCAGCACAGGCGATTACCTGACCACTGCCGAAACCAAAACCGAGATCAAGCAGACGGTGAGCGAAATTAAGCTGACGGCCAGCACAAGCGGAACCAGCAGCACCATCAAGCTGACGGCAGGCGGAACAGAGATCACCAGCGCACAGATCAACCTATCCGGCGTGGTGACATTTTCCGACCTCAGCACATGGAACCAGGATAAGACCATTATCAACGGCGGAAACATTACGACCGGGCAGATTCACAATAAGGCGCGCACAACCACTTATGACCTGGACAATGCCTGGATTCGTATGGGCAAAGATGCTGGCACTCGTGTGGACATTGACACGGGGCGCATCCGCTGGTACTGGGAAAACAACCTGACCGGTGTGTTAAGCAGCCGGTACGGCAAATCTTATATTGGCGATAACTCCCGCTACACGTTTTTAGGCTGGTTCTCCACCGGCGACCCCAGCTTTGACTATTCCACCGGCGGGGCCACCAGCGAGTTTGTGGGCATTGCCATTGACCAGGTAGATAAGGTCATCCACTGCAATGCCAGCAAGTTTGAAATCCCCGGCAGAATTGAATGCGGTTCTTTGAGTGTGAACGGGAGGGAGATTTAATGCAGAAATTCATGCAGATTTTGGCCACGTTGGCTTTGCTGTTGGTGCTTGCATTGGTCATCCCGCTTACGCTGGCAGCCTGCGGCGGCACGCGAACCGAAGATACAAGCTATCCGCGCCCGGAATATTCCGGCTCCCCGATGGCAGAAAGGGTGATGAAATGACCACAACCGCAAAAATTGAAGAACTCCAAAAGTCCGTCATCAACGCCATCAACAACAGCTGCCTGCACCCCGCCGTGGTGCGCCTGGTGCTGCTGAACGTGATCTCGATGGTGGAAGCCAGCGAGAGAGAGGTAAACAAAAGAGAAAAAGAGACAGAATCCTGAAAATCTGTTTTTTGTTCCCGCACAATCCACACAAAATATAAGGCAATACCGCATAATTCTAAGTGCCGATATGGCGAGCGAGGTGCGGCAGATG
>ERZ773134.3247-NODE-3247-length-10502-cov-3.054753_pt1 | contig 10502 bp, 12 predicted proteins | sample MGYA00580856_ERZ773134 | MGnify/ENA primary metagenome ERZ773134 (study PRJEB29015, sample SAMEA2737823) | human gut metagenome | biome: human gut; feature: human-associated habitat; material: faeces | place: China | collected 2012 ... | reverse complement strand
ATGAAATTTTATTTGTTCAGTAAGAGATGTATGATAAAAAAGATTTTCTTACTTTTGTGTGTATTTAAAACTTATGAGTTTATGACTGAGTCAGAAAGAAGGCAAATTATAGAACTGATTAAGAGAGAGGTAATTCCGGCTATCGGATGTACAGAACCTATTGCTGTGGCGCTTTGTGTAGCGAAAGCTGCCGAAACATTGGGGATGCGTCCGGAGAAGATAGAAGTACTGCTCAGTGCCAACATTTTAAAAAATGCGATGGGGGTAGGAATACCGGGTACAGGAATGGTAGGACTTCCCATTGCCGTTGCTTTAGGAGCATTGATAGGCAAATCAGAGTACCAGTTGGAAGTATTGAAAGACTGTACACCGGAAGCTGTAGAGTGCGGAAAGCAGTTTATTGCGGAAAGACGGATTTGTATTTCCTTGAAAGATAATATCACGGAAAAGCTCTATATCGAAGTGATTTGTTCAGCCGGAGATGAAACTTCGCGGGTGATAATCTGCCATGAACATACGAATGTCGTGTATGTGGAGAAGAATGGTGTGGTATTGACAGACCGGAGGAAAGAAGGTGTTTCCTGTGATGCTTCGGGCGATGAAGACGAATTGAGACTCTCTTTCTCTACTGTGTATGAGTTTGCGATGGAAATGCCGCTCGATGAGATCCGCTTTATTCTGGAAACTGCCGATCTGAACCGGAAAGCAGCCGAGGCTTCCCTGAAGGGAAATTTCGGACATACGGTCAGCAAGACCGTTTCCGGTGTATACGGACGTAAATATATGGGCGACTCTGCCTATACCCATATGCTGGCAATGACGGCTGCCGCCTGCGACGCCCGTATGGATGGCGCCATGATCCCGGTGATGAGTAACTCCGGTAGTGGAAACCAGGGGATTGCAGCGACACTTCCCGTCCTTTCTTTTGCCGAAGACATCGAATGTTCGGAAGAACAGTTAATCCGTGCTCTGATGTTAAGCCATCTGATGGTCATCTATATCAAGCAAAGCCTGGGGCGCTTGTCCGCCCTTTGTGGTTGTGTGGTGGCCGCCACGGGAGCCAGTTGCGGCATTACCTATCTGATGGGAGGCGATAAAGTGCAGATTTCCTATGCAATCAAGAATATGATCGGCAATATTACCGGTATGATATGCGACGGAGCAAAGCCCAGTTGTGCCATGAAAGTTTCCAGCGGTGTTTCGACTGCTATGCTGTCTGCGTTGATGGCAATGGAAAACAAGGTGGTGACTCCGGTCGAGGGCATTATTGATGAGAATGTCGACAAGTCGATCATTAACCTGACTTCTATCGGTTCCAAAGGAATGGAAGCCACCGATAAGCTGGTATTGGATATTATGACCGGAAAATCCTGCTAATGGTAAGAATATGTTGACCGATATTCGTCTGTTGAGCCATCAATTGGCAAAGCCCCGGTTTAGGAGTCCGAAGGAATTGGTTGCCTGGATGGGAGCTGTCCAGGCACAGGAATTAATATATGTGTGTAAGTTAATGATAATCAAATACGAACAACTGTTTGGGTTGCCATGAGGTAGCCAAAAACAACAATACTATCCAATTTTGGTCTCAAATAGAATGAAAATAAAAAGTTTTCCTTACATATCCTATAACTGCGATGATTATTCCTTGGGGTAACCTTAGGGTTGTTTACCCTTGTATCGACCTTGGGGTAACCTTACCGTAATTTATTCCATACCCGCCGGCGATATTACCGGCGGGACATCCAAACGTGATACGCCGGGTACGAAGCCCCAACGTGCTAGTATATAATTTTATGCAGCAATCATGATGCTATTATTTTAGTCTCATCTTTAAATCCGACATATTGGTTGTCATATCTAATGCCCGTAAGTCCGAACGGGGTTTTTTGTTCACCCCAGCATCGCATATTTAAATCATTGGCTAATTCCACGATATGTAAGAGTGATCTTATTGTAAGCCTATTCTCTTCAATATCAAATTCGTCTGTATTGAGCATATCCTGAATTAAGCCCAATAAATAAGAAGGTAAACCGAATATGCCTGCATCATCTAAAATATTTTTGCCGAACTCTGCTAATACCCCTACTTGATCTGCTGTAAGACCTTCGAACTTTGTTGCTAAATCTTTAAATTCCATGATTGTAATATTATTTTGTTTGTGGTAGAGGGGGTCGGTTTGACCGATACCCCTACCGGGTTAATTATCCGATCTTGATTAAATTGAATTTCTTAAACGATCTGAACTCCTGTTTTTCTGTATCGAAATAGATAAACATGTTATCGTTAGGTTTGCGCCCGGTCTCTTTGACAATCGTGTTTATAACCTCATCTCTCAAAGTTCCGAAAGCCTGACGAATTTCACCGTTTACTTTCTGATAGAAGAACTGTACTGTCTTTTGCTTCATTTGCGCTTTCAATTTCAGAAGTAACCAGGCTCTTTTTAGGCTCTCTGAGAAACTTTCTCCCGTTACCCGGTGAATTCTCCAAGCGTCTGACATTACTTGTCTCATTTGGCTTTTAAATAGTGTTGTCATGATCGTATAGTGTTTATGTGTTAGTAATCCTTGTTTATGCTATGTACATCCAGTAGTCACGAATGTAGATTTCTGCCTCGGCTTTATAATCCACATTATAAACTTTGCAGGCTTCCTCTTCCGTCATGGCGGCTAACGCTGTCAACTCGTTGTTCATGTAATCCTCGTTTGTCATAGCTGTATATCTGTTTGTTTTATTTTGATAATGCAAAGGTATAGCATTTTCTATACTATACAAAACAATTAGATAGAAAATGCTATCGTATTAAGATTAATTAATATAGCAAATACTATACATTTTGAGTGGTGGAGTTATTTTTGTACTATAATTAAATTTTATAAGATCATGAGAATTAAGGAACTATTGAAAGAAAAAAGGCTGACACAACAAGAATTAGCCGATAAAATGAATGTAAGTCTTTCAGCTGTTAAACAAATGGTATCTGCTGGATCATTGACTACTGCCACATTGGAAAAGATCGCCACGGCATTAGATGTACCCATGTGGCAGTTATTCGCCTCCCCCGAAGAAGTGCGCCCAAAAAGCGACGCTTTAACTCTCACATGTCCCCATTGCGGGAAGGATATTAGCATAAAAGTAGAATGAATATGAGGATGCCCCCATTCGGATCGGGGGGTGTTCACGTTGTTCCCGGTACACACGTGTTCACGGTGTTAACACCTATAATGTATATTTAATATATTTATAATCAGTATATTATGTAGATTAAAACACATAGAGTGTTCACGTTTACGGGCGTTAGCAGTGTGAACACGTGAACGCTGTGAACGCTGTGAACATCAATGCCAAAGTTGAATAGTGTCCCGTCCCATTATCCTACATGTGAGACAGTGAACCACTTGGGACAGGCTTAAAGGTTTGGTCGGTTTGGTTGGCAGTTTGGTTAAAACCAAACCTAACCGGACACCAACCGGGTATGAGAGTTTACCATTCGAATAAACTCGGTTCGGTACGTACCGAATTACCGAACCAATTACCAAACAAAAAATTCGGTATTCGGTACGTACTCTCCCTTATAGGGGAGTACCGAATACCGAGTTTTGCCACCGAATAAAAATAACAAACCCCGTTACCAGATCAAGACAGTAACGGGATTTTAGTAAAACGGCTTTATAAACACCAATGAATAACCTAAACACTAATACCATGAAAAACGTTATTGCAAATATAGGTAATTTATGGATAATATCGACAGAATGAATAAATAAAGCCCGGATTTGTCCGTTTTTCTCCCCTAATATCCAATAACGCCATCTTTTCTATACTCGTATTGCTTGCGAAAAGAAAGTACCTGAAATCGCCCGTGTTAAGCCCGTGCGATCATAATCCACATTTGGAACGTCAACCTGGAATTGGACTTATGTACATATTCCTTAGGGTAACCTTAGTGTTGTTTTACCCTTGCCGGAACCTTGACATATTTCTACCGTCCGTACAGGTACGAAAATAATATTCCTCGCCTTTATACCATTTTATCCAAACATATGTTTAGCACTTTGTTTTATTTCTTCCGTATTTGCGGCAATTTTAATATTGTTCTTAGCAATAGTCGTCGTCGCTTCTGCTACACTTTGGATGTCCATAGAACTCTCGACCTGCTTTGTTCGCATTTCGTCAATGATTGATTTTACATCATTTATTCCATTGACAATATTGGCAAATTCATTTTTCGGAAAAACGACATTTATACGGGATTCATAGCCTTCTATTGCAATAGCCCTTCCTTCTGCTGAAATATCTGGAAGATTATCAATTGATTTATTTCCACCAGCCAGGACCCCAGCTATCACTTCAAGAACAGAAGTCTGTTTTACAGACTCCTCTTTTATTTCTTCTCCGACCATCTGCAAGGCCGTAAATCGTCCATTCAATTCATTAACAGAATCTTGATCTGCAGCGAGTGAAGTTCCGAATATTGAGGATTGCGAATATTTGTGGGAAAATATGTCAAAGCCTTTATCTGCTGCCAATTGCTGATACTGTTCTAATAACTTATTGGCTAATTCCTGTTGACTTATAGCATCCGATACAAGGCTATTTAAAATATCGGTCCATTGATCAAACTTTTGCTTATCCGACAATCCCGTATTTTGCATAACTTTCAACATTTCCTCTTGTGTTTTTTCCATCAAAGGGCCTAAAGTGACGGAATACACCATCTGTTTAGCCAACGTTTCCAACATACCGGAAACAGAATCAACAAACGACTTGGCCGCATCGGTCCCATTAGCAAATGCCTCAACAATCGTGTCCATCATGGTATTGCCCAGATCGCCAAATATATCAGATAAATAATCTTTTACCTCTTCAACAGCATCTTGATAAACCTTCCAATCGTCAGACATTTTTTGCAAATAATTCTGATTCTCTTCGCTTAATTTCTTGAAGGTATCCGACCCTATAAACTTTTCCAAAGCCTCCATATTTACGGAACCATCTTCGTTAAATAATTCCGGCACGGCATCTTTCAAAGATTGATATTTGGCATCCCTGAACCATGTAGAATGCCGAATCTGTATCTGCATGTTTGCTATGGAATCCTCCAATGAATCAAAAGTTTGACTTAGGTCTATGTCGAATGCTTTTGCTATTTTTTGCGAAATATTTTCATACACCTTTCTATTTGCAATATCATTGAGAGTCTCGTTATATTTTTGAAGAGCTTCCCTCGCCGCATCAATATTATTTTTGGCATTCTTCCATAAATCATTACCAAATATGGTATTGTGCTCGTCCGAACCGATACGAGCGTTTAATTTGGTTATTTCAAGTTCATGGTTCAATTTCGCCATTTCTTTCCGAAACTCGGCCATATAATCCGTTCTTTTAAACAGCCCGACAATTGACGTTGCAATTTTAAGTGCAGCGGATATGGCTGTAAGGATAACAGAGGCTTGCTCTACTTTGATTATTGCGGCCGTAGCACCCTCGGCGGCTCTTTTAGTGGCAATTGTAGACCAACTGGCCAGAGTAACAATACTATCAACCATTTGCAAGGTTGAAGAAGTAATGTTTCCTGCTGCTTTGATTATTTCTCCGATCGTACCACCTACAGTGTCCCCTATTTCTGTAAATTCTTGATCTACTTTTTGAAGAGTGCTATACAAATCTTGCCATTCCTTGACAGTTCTTTTTCCAGGTGACGAATTATTTTGTTTATTTCTGATTGAATTTTCTAATGTAGTAACCTGTGCACGAATTACCGCTAATTGTGGATCATTAGGATTTATCAGTTCCTGGCGTTGCAATTCTTCTTTTGCAAGCATCAGCATTTCCCGCAACTTTTCCAAACTTAGATTAGCAATATGATTCATCCATGCTTGAAATGAATCCTCACGCTGCGCAAATTCCAAATCAATGGCATCTAAGGTTTCTTTTCGTTGGTACTCTAATTCGTTTATTCGCTCCTGTGAGGCTCCGGCTTTCTCTAATGCGTTTCTATCTTTGTTAAACTTTTTCTGGATCTCTAACCGCTTCGTTGTATAGTCCTGATATGTGGACAATAAATCTTTATAGTATTTAGCTAAGTCAGCGCTTTGTCTTTTTATTGTCAACATTTCAACAACATCGAACATAGACGTATCGACAGATATAGAGGAAGAATCGAAAGACTGTTTTTTATAATTCGGATTTTGTTTGGCTTTCAAATCTTCTTTCGCTTCAAATATTTCCTTTTGTGTCTGGATATAAGATCGGATATATTCTTCTTTTTGCCTTTGTAAGGCTTGAAGCTCTTTTTTATTATTAAATTCCCTTTGAGCTTGTTCCTTATTAAATCCTTCATCCATAGCATTTATGCGCTCCTGTGCTGCTTGATTCTCTAATTCTATTTCTTTTTCAATCCGCTCAAGAGCATTTTTAGATATTATTTCTAATAACCGGTTTTTCTGATCGAAAACAGCATTTTCTTTTTTCGTCGATTTCCCGGTTATAGCTTCTAACTTTGCCTGCATCACTTTAATTTCATCCTCTATACGTTGGTATTCTTTAGGATCAACTACTTTTTCTAATTCCTGTTGCTTTTGAGTAATGGCGGCCTTTATTGCTCCGACAGAACCCTCTACCAATGAGTTTGTGAGTTCTATCCCTGCATTCTTTAGTTTTTCGGTTCCATCCTTTTCAGCTTCGATAACATCGTCTATCATCGCATTAAAAGAATCAAGGTATTTTTTCGCTTCTTCTTCTGTTGCTATTTTCTCTTTATTCTTTTCGAAAAAAGTAACTTTTTGGAACCCTCCATTAGCAGCACCAGCATAATTCCAATAGGAACGTGTACGTCCTTCAGGCATGGCCTCCGCTTCCCTCATCTTTTGGAGATACTTCACATATTCTTCGGATGCAAGTTTCATTATAGATGTAGACTTTGCTTTAGCAATAATGCTTTCAATAAACGCAGCTTTGCCTTTGATTAAAATATTTTCCGCCTCTTCTACAGAATTAACGGCGGCACCTAAACGATCAAAATCATCTTTATAGTCAAGGATATACTTTTCTTGTGCTTTGATATCTCCGCCTAACTTTTTCCAGCCAGCAGATAACTGCTCTAATGTGGCAATGACATTTCCAGACGTTACACTTACACTTTTATTAAACTCTTCTGTGGTCTTGTACGTTTCAGACAATGTTTTCTTTGCGTTAAATAACGATTTCGTCCATTCTATTATTTCCTTGTTAACATATTTTAGGCGCATCGACTCGCCAACGTTGGCGAGCTTGCCTCGCTGCCTCCGGAGAGGGATTGTCAGTGCCTCCACCTAGAAGGTGTCGCTGCCGTTGGCAAAGATGCTTTGCCTGCTCACGCAAAGGGTCTTTGCCTTACCGTGCAAAGGTATGTTGCTACAGCAACTCAACGAATTTATCGAACATAAACTCCGTATCCGTCGGACCGCTACAAGCCTCCGGGTGGAACTGTGAGGAGAAGAAAGGTTTCGTTTTATGCCGGATACCTTCGTTCGTGCCATCATTCATATTGATAAAGAGCGGTTCCCAGTCTGCGCTCAGTGTATCGTTATCCACCGCATACCCGTGGTTCTGTGAGGTGATGAAGCATTTCTCCGTCCCTACCATGCGGACCGGCTGGTTATGGCTACGATGTCCGTATTTCAATTTGTAGATGGAGGCGCCTCCGGCTTTTGCCAGCAATTGGTTACCCATGCAGATACCGCAGATCGGTTTGTCTCCAGAGAGTGCTTTGCGGATATTCTGCTCGTGTGGGTCTTTCTCTACGATTTTCTCCTTCACTTCGATGCTGTCTGACAGCATACGGGACAGCTTTTTCAGGTCGGGCTGGTCGAAATCGAAAGCTAATAGATCGGCCCATAGTCTGTCGTTGGCGATGAGTCCGTGCTTGAGCATCTCAGCATAGCCACTCAACAGGTTCTCGGTGTCGAGCGATTGAAGCCACTTTGTATCCACAATAACGAACCTTGACTCATTGAACACACCAATCTCGTTCTTCAATCCGCCGAAGTTGATGCCAGTCTTGCCACCCACACTTGCATCGACCATGGCGAGTAAGGTGGTGGGAACGTTGATGAAGTTGATGCCCCGTTTGAAGGTCGATGCTGCAAAGCCACCGAGATCGGTAACCATGCCTCCGCCGACATTGATGAGCAGCGAGTGGCGCGAGCCGTTCCCCAGCTGCAACTCTTTCCACACGTGGACCAGTGACTCCAATGTCTTGTTGCAGTCGGAACAGGGAATGGTAATCAACCGTGCGCCCTTGATACTCAAATGATTTTTCATCAGCGACCAGCAGGTATCTTTAGTGGTCTCGTCGGTCAGCACGAATATCTGGTCGTGCTCGCATTCGGAGATGGCTTCTGCCAAACTCTTCTTGAAATGGTCTGAAATAATAATTCGCTGCTCCATAACCCTCTTGTTAACGTTATTACAAATATAATGTTTTTCCATTCATATTCAATTGATTGTTATTGCTCTTTTCACACATTTTTGCATTGTCGGTGTCGAAATTGCACAGATGGCGAGTGGCTTGTGCACGTTTTCGGGCGCTCTGCTGATATGCATTCATCTTCTGTTCCGTCAGATAAGCCGGAAGTTCCCTTGTCTGTCCCAATGATTTTATTTACTTTTGTCGTCGAAAATGATAAAGTGGGAAAAAGTATGAATGGATTATACACAATCGGTCTGTTGGTGGTCTCGAATATTTTCATGACATTCGCATGGTACGGACACATCAAACTGCAGCAAATGAAGGTGATAACCGATGCTACCCCCTTGTATGTCATCATCTTGTTGAGCTGGTTGCTGGCTTTGGCAGAATACACTTGTCAGGTTCCTGCCAACCGATTGGGGTACATTGGCAATAGTGGCAGTTTCTCGTTGATGCAGTTGAAGGTCATCCAGGAAGTCATATCGCTCTTGGTTTTCACAGTCTTTACGGTCGTGTTTTTCAATGGTGAGAGTCTCCATTGGAATCATTTTGTAGCCTTTCTCTTTCTGGTTCTTGCCGTGTTCTTTGCTTTCCTGAAATGAGCGTTCCGTCTTTGGGAAAGCATCACTCAATATTTGCGGTAGGTTGGATCAGCACATTCATGTAATCGCTGATTAAACGTTTCTTGAGGGTTAACGTCAAATCGGTTATATACAAAAATATAAACCCAAGAATTATGAAAAGATGCGGTTTGATATTGCTGCTGTTGGTTGTCTCCTTGTGGGGAATGGCACAGACAAGAACAATTTCCGGTAGTTTGTTTGATGCAGAATTGAAAGAAGGTGTTCCCTTTGCTGCCGTGCAATAGCTTAGACAGGATAGCAGTTATGTTGCGGGTACAACGACAAATTTTGGTGTTTTCACATAAAAGAAAATCTCCGTATGCAGGCATTGGCTTCATACGGAGATTCTTATGTCTCATAGAAGTGGAGACCTATTCAGCCTCTTCTTCCTTCCGGTCGTCGATGTTCTCACCATCAGTTGGCTTCAAGTCCTCCTCAAAGTTGGTGATGCCGGCATTGATAAGAATGTCGTACCATTGCAATAGTTTCTTGATGTCGCTGTTGTGGACACGATCGCGGTCGAATTCGGGAAGTACTTCGGCAAAAAAGTCTTGCAGTTGTTTGCCCGATGCTTTGCGCCAATTAAATGAAATGACTTTTCCTCCTTCCTTGTCGCGGACCTTTGCCAGCACCTCTCCCAGTGGAATGTCTTCTGTTTCGGTAAACATGGAGATGTCAGCAAGGCTCGTCACGCGGTCGGTTGCAAACGCTGGCAAACGCTTGTGTGTTCCATCGAGCGATTCTACTATAAGATTCGTTTTTGCATGGCTCACCAATTTATAGAGTCCTGGTTTGCCTGCTATTGAAAGAATTGTCTGTAACATTGTTTTCTGTTTATTATTTATTTTTACTTGATTTGTCTAATTCATTGAGAATTCTTGATACCTGATTGTCTAAATCTGTCGTTCCGTCGTTGACAATTTCGTAATCACTCCTTCTCAGTACTTCTTCCTGTGGCAACTGCCGATTGATCCAATCCAAAGCCTTCTCCCTTGAGATGCGGTCGCGGAGCATGACGCGCTGAAGCCTAACCTCTTCGGGGGCGCTGACGCAGATAATTTTATCCAAATAGATTCTGTTGATAAACCCACTGTCGAAGAGAATGGCGCTCTCAATCCAGTCAAGCCCCGACTTTACAAAATCGCTGGCTACTGCTGGATGCACTATGTCGTCAACGGCCTTTGCATTCTGCTGGCTTTTCAGAAGGAAGTCTGCCAACAGTGCCTTTTGAAACCTGCCACCTACAAAGACGTCCTTGCCTACCAGAGAACTGAGCCTGTGCTGAATTTCGGACGATGTTCTCATCAGACGCTTGGCGGCGGCATCGCAGTCATAAACTGTAATTCCATGATTGTGTAGAATTTGGCAGACGAATGATTTTCCACTGCCTATGCTCCCTGTGATGGCAATTTTCATCTCTGTTCTATCA
>ERZ773134.3246-NODE-3246-length-10503-cov-3.699943_pt1 | contig 10503 bp, 8 predicted proteins | sample MGYA00580856_ERZ773134 | MGnify/ENA primary metagenome ERZ773134 (study PRJEB29015, sample SAMEA2737823) | human gut metagenome | biome: human gut; feature: human-associated habitat; material: faeces | place: China | collected 2012 ... | reverse complement strand
CGAGGCCGATGGCCATGTCGCTGTAGCCCGAAAAGTCAAAATAGATCTGCAGCAGATAACCCACGGCCCCAAGCCACGCACCGAGCACCGTTGTGTTCCCGGCGGAGGACACCAGCTCGCCCAGCACATTGGCAAGCAGGACCTTTTTGCCCAGACCGACGGTAAAGCGCCGCGCGCCCGTACCGATGTCCTCGAGGCAGAAGCGCCGCGTGTGCAGCTCGGCCTCGATATCGGAATAGCGGACGATCGGCCCGGCGATGAGCTGCGGGAACAGGCAGACGAACGTGGCGAACGTCGCGAGGTCCCGCTGCGGCCGGACGTGCCCGCGGTAGACGTCGATGGTGTAGCTCATGGTCTGGAACGTATAAAAGCTGATGCCAAGCGGCAGGCGCACGCCTGTCAGCGGCAGGGAAAGGCCGAACAGGCCGTTCACCGTCGTCAGGAAGAAGTCGGCGTATTTGAAAAAGCCGAGCAGCCCGAGATTCAGAAGGACGGAGACCGCCAGCGCCAGCTTTGCTGTCCGCGTGCCGCGCCGCCGCTCGATGCACAGGCTGAGCGCCCAGTTCGAAACGGACGAAAGCAGCAGCAGGAATACATACACAGGCTCGCCGAACGCATAGAACAGCAGGCTTGCGATCAGCAGAACGGCATTCCGCCCACGCTGCGGCGCGAGAGCGTAGACCGCGAGCGTGAGCGGAAGAAAGGCATAGAGAAATACCGCGCCGGAGAATACCATCTCAGCTCCAGAGCGCGTTGAAGTTGGCGGTGAGGGCGTCGGTCACGTCGCTCCAGGACATGACGAGCAGCACGGTGCAGTTGTGCACGAGCACGGCCGTCTTTTCGGCCTCGACGCATACCCACTTGGCCGGGTTCAGGTTGGCCTCCACGTCGGCGGCGAGCTTCTTGGCCGTCTCGGCATCCTGCGCGCGCATGAGCACGACGGAGTGCGGCACAGCGTTGATGAGCGAGTCGGCAGCAATGGCCTCGACGCCGTCGGGCATTGCGGTGAAGGCAAAGTATTCGAAGTTGTCCTTCGTCAGCGCCGTGGTCTCAGTGTCCGGCAGGTCGGCGACGTCCTTCGTGATGGAGGTGAGGATGTCCTGCAGCGTCATTGTGTCGCCCGGCTTCGCGTTCGACTCGGCGGGGGAGCCTGCGCAGGCGGCAAGGCCGAAAACAAGCAGGACGGCAAGGAGCAGTGCGGTCAGTTTTTTCATGTTCATGATTTCCTTTCAAAAATGGAATACGGCTATTAGACGGCGCAATTCTCTGCAGGTTCCATAAAAATTTCCCGGTGGGGAATAACCTCCCCACCGGGACCGGATTTTATGCGCGCCCGGAATATACGCGCTCGGCCATCAGGGCGACCTCTTCGCGCGTGGCGTAGCCGCCGGGGCGCGTGCCGTCCGTGATGCCGTGCGCCATGGCGCGGGCCAGCTCCTCCTGCGCCCAGCTGCTCGCCTTGCTGCCCGTTCCCTCCAGAACGGTGCGAATGCGTGCATCGATGCGGGCATCAAGCTCCTGCAGTGTCAAATCCTCCGCCTCCTTTTCCGTCGGCCTGCGCAGCAGCGCGGCCGTCTCCCGCCGAAAATCGTCCATGGTCTTCCCGAACCGCGGGAACCAGTGCGCCACGTCGCCGTGGGCACTGGCAATGCCGCGGCGATTGCCCTCCGCGTGGTCGAGCACAACGCCGTCTGCCAGCGGGTCCAGCCCGAACCGGCGGCAGAGATAGGCCGTCAGCTCGACGGCTTCGCGGTACACCGCCGTAAAATAGGCCCGGTCGTCCAGTCCGTCCTCGCAAATTTCAAAGGCCAGGTGCGTCCGGTTGCCGGACCGGCCACAGTGCCAGGCCTGCACCTCCCACGGCAGCGTCTGATAGACCGCGATGCCGCCGCCGGCCTTTTTGCCCAGAAATGCGTGGACGCACACCGGAAGTCCCGGCCGGTTCCAATCATTATCATAGCGGTTTTTGCCCAATTCGCCGTCGTCCGGCTGCACATAGCGGCGCAGATATGGATTGTTCGCGCCCGTGGAGTGCACCATGACGCCGCGCGGGACGAGCGGTGTGCCGCGGCGGCAGCAGTCGTTCCGCGTGAGGATGTATTCATGCAGCTCCATGCTTTCGCCTCCCTTCGCGCCAGCTTATGCCGAAGCCCGGCGCGCGGTTCCTGAATTTTCTGTGAATTTTACGCCCGCCGTGTGCGCTGCGCTTGCAATCCGTCCCCACGATTCGCTATACTATAATAAATAGAGTAGCGATGTACCTGAAGGAGGCCCCGGAATGGGAGAAGCATTCATCCGTTTTGAAAATGTGGAAAAAATTTACGGCTCCGGTGAGGGCGCGGTCCGTGCCCTGCACGACGCGAGCTTTACGATCGGAAAAGGCGAGATCTGCGTCATCGTCGGCCCGTCCGGCGCGGGCAAGACGACGCTTCTGAACATCCTCGGCGGCATGGACACTCTGACGAGCGGCCGCGTCTTTCTGAACGACCGCGAGGTCTCAGCCTTTGACCGCCGCCAGCTTGCGGACTACCGGCGCCGCGACATCGGCTTCGTCTTCCAGTTTTACAACCTCATCCCGAATCTGACGGCGCTGGAGAACGTGGAGCTTGCTTCGCAGATCGTCCGCGACTCTCTGCCCGCGCCGCAGGTGCTCACGGACGTCGGTCTCGGCGAACGCATGAGGAATTTTCCGGCCCAACTTTCCGGCGGCGAGCAGCAGCGCGTGGCCATCGCCCGCGCGCTGGCAAAAAAGCCGAGTCTGCTGCTGTGCGACGAGCCGACCGGCGCGCTGGACTATGCCACGGGAAAGCAGATCCTCGCCCTGCTGCAGGATCAGAGCCGGAAGAACGGTATGACCGTCGTCATCATCACGCATAACTCCGCGCTTACTGCCATGGCCGACCGCGTCATCGGCATCCGCAACGGCACCGTGGCCTATGCCCGCCTGAATGAGCACGTCACGCCGGTGGAGGAGATCGAATGGTAACGGGCAGCGCCTGGCGGAAGAACAACCGCCGCGAGCTGCGCCATTCGCTCGGGCGGTTTTTGGCCATCGTCGCCATCGTCGCCCTCGGCGTCGGTTTTTTTGCGGGCCTGAAGGTCGCGCAGCCCGCCATGCTCCGCACCGGATCGCAGTATGTGCAGAAAACGGAGTTGTTTGACTACCGTCTTGTCAGCACGCTCGGCCTGACGCAGGAGGACGCCGATTATTTTGCCGGGCTGGACGGCGTGCGGGCTGCCGAGGGCGCGCGGAGCGTCGACCTCACGGCCGAGTTTGAAGACGAGGGCATGACGCTCAAGGCTCTGACGCTCTCCGATGCGGTCAACCGCCCCAGCCTGACGGCCGGGCGCATGCCGGAGCGTGCGGACGAGTGCCTTGCCGATGCCGACCGCTTCACGGAGGCCGACCTCGGCAAAACGCTCACGGTGCAGGCTGCGTCCGTGAACGATGCGTTCACGCAGACGGCCTTCACCATCGTCGGCCTTGCGGAAACACCGCTGTATCTCGGCGCGGAGCGCGGTACGACGAGCCTCGGCGGCGGCACACTGAACGGCTTCGTGCTGCTGCAGCCTGAGGCGTTCGCCATGGACTATTTTACGGAAATTTACCTGCTGCTGGATGGCACGCAGGGTACGGACCTCTATTCCGATGCCTATGACGCCGCCGTCGACGCCGTGCGCCCCGCGCTGACCGCCGCGCTGAAGGAGCGCGCGCAGAAGCGCTATGACGACATCATCGACGAGGCGCGTGATGCGCTTTCCAAGGCGCAGAAGGAATATGACGACGGCCTTGCGGAATATCAGGAGCGGCGCGCGCAGACCGAGCAGGAGCTTGCTGACGCCCGCGCGCAGCTCGACGATGGCGCGCAACAGCTGGAATACAACCGCGCCCGCCTCACGCAGGCAGAATCCCAGCTGGCCGGCGGCGAAAAGGAGCTGGAGGCCGGGCAGAAGGAGTATGACGAAGGCCTTGCCGCCTTCACACAGGCAAAGCAGGACGCGCTCGACCAGCTCGATGCCGCACAGGCCCAGATCGACGCCGCGCAGAAGCAGCTCGATGACAGCGGCATCCTCGTGCAGTATGAGGCCCTGCAGATCACGCGCCGCCAGCTCACCGAGCGCCTTGCCTTGCAGGAGCCGGGCAGCGCCGAGGCCCTGCTGACGCAGGGACTGATCGAAGCGACGGATCTGCTGCTGCGCCAGTTTGAGCAGAGCGAGGCCTATCAGGGCTATCTGCAGCTGCAGCAGGCGCAGGCGGAGCTGGATGCAAAGCGCAGCGAGGCCATGCAGACACTGAATGAAAAACAAGCGGAGCTCGATGCGGCCAAGCAGAAGCTCGAGGACGGCAAAAAGCAGCTCGAGAACAGCCGGAGCGAGATCGCAGCGGGCTGGGCCGCCGTGAACGCCGCGCAGGCTGAGCTGGAGCAGGGCGAGGCCGACTATGCCGCCGGAAAGGCCGAGGCGGAAAAGCAGTTCGCCGATGCCGAGGCGAAGCTTAAAGACGGCAGGCAGCAGCTCGAGGACGCACAGGTCGAGGTCGACAAGCTTGAGCACCCGAAGAGCTATGTACTTGACCGCAGCACGAACACGGGCTATGTCTCGTTTGAGAACGACAGCTCCATCGTCGCGGGCGTCGCGAAGGTGTTTCCGCTGTTCTTCTTCGCCGTGGCGGCTCTCGTGTGCATCACGACCATGACGCGCATGATCGATGAGCAGCGCACGCAGATCGGTACGCTCAAGGCCCTCGGCTACAGCGACGGCACCATCGCATGGAAATATATGTCCTATTCCGGCGGCGCGGCGCTGCTGGGCTGCGCGCTCGGCTTTGCCCTCGGCACATGGATCTTCCCACTGTTCATCTGGATGGGCTATTCCATGCTATATGACTTTGCACCCATCGTCTATGTGTTCGACGGCTGGCTGCTCATCATCTCCGTGCTGGCGGCGCTGGCCTGCTCGGCGGGCGTGACGTGGCTTTCCTGCCATGCGGAGCTGCGTGAGAACCCTGCGAATCTCATGCGCCCGAAGACCCCGAAGGCCGGCAAGCGCATCCTGCTCGAGTATATCCCGTTTGTATGGAACCGCCTGTCCTTCCTGCACAAGGTCTCCATCCGCAATATCGTGCGCTATAAAAAGCGCCTGTTTATGATGCTGCTGGGCGTCGGCGGCTGCACGGCCCTCATCGTTGCGGGTCTCGGCCTGCGCGATTCCATCTCCACCGTCGTGGACGATCAGTTCCGGGGCGTCACGCACTATCAGATTGCCGTCACGTTCGTCTCGCCCATGGACGAGGCGCAGCAGCAGGCCTTCCGCGAAAAATATGCGGACGAGATGACGCAGTGCATCTTTGTGCACGCCGCGGCCTATGAGGCGCGCACGTCCAGCGGCATCAACAAGGTCAACGTCATTGCGACGGACGACCCCGCCATCACGCAGGCCATCGACCTGCATGAGAACGGCAGGACTGTCGCCTGGCCGCAGCAGGGCGTGCTGCTCGACGCCGCGCTGGCGCGGGATACCGGGGTCTCCGTGGGCGAGACGCTCCCGGTCTCCGTGGACGACACGACGAGCGTCGATCTCCCCGTCGCCGGGACGTTCGAGAATTATGTCTACCACTATGCCTACATGACGGCGGAGACCTACAGGGATCTGTTCGGCGCAGACTGTGAATATAGCACGGCCTACATCCTCACGGACGGCGATGCCTACGCGCTCGGCGCGGCGCTGTCATCCAACTCCCGCGTCGCGTCCGTCACGGTCTCCGAGGCCCTGCAGGACATCGTGGACAACACCATGAAGAGCCTGGACTACATCGTCGGCCTCGTCGTGGTCTGCGCCTGCGCGCTGGCGCTCGTCGTGCTCTTTAACCTCTGCAACATCAGCATCACGGAGCGCGTGCGCGAGATCGCCACGGTGAAGGTCCTGGGCTTCTACCACCGCGAGACGCTGAACTATGTCTTCCGCGAAATTCTGCTCCTGACATTCTGCGGCGCGCTCGTCGGCCTGCCGGCGGGCTGGGCGCTGCACCGGTTCATCATGCAGAATATCCGCATCAGCCTTGTCTCGTTCCACATCCACGTCACGCCGCTGAGCTATGCGCTGGCCTTCGCCGCCACGCTGCTGCTGGCCGTGGCCGTGTGCCTGTGTCTCATCCGCAAGATCGACCGCATCTCCATGGCCGAATCCCTCAAATCCATCGAGTGAGAAAAACCGCGCTGCCGGAAATGAACCGGCAGCGCGGTACAGACTGTCAAAAACCTGCTTAGCCGAAAGTTTCGGAGGGAAGGAAAGTGTGAAAGGAAACCGTCAGGGTTTCCTTTCGCGTTCCATCACCCGCCGCAGCGGCAGAATTGCAAAATCATGATACAAGAATTGATTTTGCAATTCTGGAAGCAGCTTGGCGAAAAAGGCCCGAGGGGACTTTTTTGACAAGCCGGCCGTTAACCGTCCTGCTCCGCCGGGCGGTCGAACCCGTGGTGGGCGCGGATCATCTCCATGAACCGCCCTGCCGCGGCCGACGGCGGCGTATTGCGGCGCGTGCACAGCACGACGCGGCGCGACGGGATCTCCTCGGCCAAATGCAGCTTGCGCACGACGCCGCGGTTCAGGCCGGAGAGCGACAGCTCCTCCGTCACGCCCGCCACGCCGAGGCCGATGCGCGCCAGCGAGATGAGCAGGTTATGGCTGGCCAGCTCGATCTCCGGCTGCAGGCGCAGGCCTCGCTGCAGGAAGCAGTCCTCCAGAAAGCGGCGCGAGCTTGCCTCGCGTTCGAGCAGGATGAGCGGGAATTCACTGATCTCCTGCAGCGTATACACGCGGTCAAAATCGCAGGGATAATCCGGCGCCGCCACGAACACCGTGTGCGTATCAAAGCACGGGAAAACGGAAAAACTGTCTGCATCCGGCGTGTAGGTCGCAAACGCAAGCTCGACCTGCCCGCTGCCGAGCAGCTGCAGCACACGGCGGCTCGTTCCGTTCAGGATGCGCACATGGATATGCGGGTATTGCTGATGGTAGTCCCGCAGGAAGGGCAGAAGATAGTATTTCGTCAGCGTGCTGCTCACGCCGATAGACAGCTCGCCCTTCAGCAGCTCGCGCGACTGCGCGATGCGCGCTTCCCCCGCCTCGAGCAGGCCTGCTCCGCATAGTCATAGAGCACGCTCCCCTCCGCCGTGAGCGTCACGCCGCGTGCCGTCCGCGAAAACAGCCGCACGCCGAGGGCGCTTTCGATCTGCTGCAGCGACTGGCTGACGGCCGACTGCGACAAATAGAGCTGCTTGGCCGTCCGGGAGATATTTCCCGTGTCGGCAATTGCTTTAAATATCCGGTATTGCTCCAGCTTGACTGTCATGGTCTCACACCCCATCAGAATTATTGATGTCTTGCATAAGATATTCATGTTTTACTTATGCCTCGGTTTGTATTATAATAGGCGCGTTGTGTGAAATCAAGCCCATTGGGCAGAAACAGGAGCAGAAATATTATGAGCAATTGTGCAGTCGTCGGCATCAACTGGGGCGATGAAGGCAAGGGCCGCATGGTCGACCTCATCGCAAAGGATTATGATATTGTCATTCGCTATCAGGGCGGCAACAACGCCGGTCATACCATCGTCAATGAGTACGGCAAGTTTGCCCTGCATCTCATCCCGTCCGGTATTTTCTCCGAGGGCGTTGTGAATGTGCTCGGCAACGGCGTCGTCATCGATCTGGAAGACCTGTGCCGCGAGATCGACAATCTCCGTGCGCACGGCATCCGCATCACGCCGGAGAATCTGAAGATCTCGGAGCGTGCCACCATCGTCTTCCCCTTCCACCGCGCGCTCGACGGTCTGGAGGAGGCCCGCCTGAAAGATCAGAAGTACGGCTCCACGCTGCGCGGCATCGCGCCCGTCTATTCCGATAAGTACCAGAAGAAGACCGTCATGCTCGGCGAGCTGCTCTACCCGGAGCACCTCAAGGCCCACCTGGCCAGCATTCTGGAGTGGAAGAACCTCATCATCCACAACGTCTACGGCGCAGAGCCCTACAAGCTCGAGGACATGCTCGCCTGGTGCGAGGAGTTCGGCGGCAAGCTGCGTCCGTTCCTGTGCGACGTGCCCAAGTACCTCTATGAGGCCGAAAGAGCAGGCAAGAACATCATGTTCGAGGCCCAGCTCGGCGCCCTGCGCGACATCGACTTCGGCATCTTCCCCTATACGTCATCCTCTTCGTCCATCGCCGGCTATGCCTGCGTCGGCGCCGGTATGCCGGGCAGCCATGTGGACCGTACCGTCGGCATCGTGAAGGCCTACTCCACCTGCGTTGGCGAAGGCCCGTTCACAGCAGAGTGGTTTGGCGAGGAGGCCGAGAACCTGCGTGAAAAGGGCGGCGAATACGGCGCTTCCACCGGCCGTCCGCGCCGCGTCGGCCCAATCGACCTTGTCGCCACGCGCTACGGCTGCCGCATCCAGGGCGCGACCGAGGTCGCGCTGACGAAGCTGGATGTGCTGTCCGGCATGAAGGAGGTCCCGCTGTGCGTGCAGTATGAGCTGAATGGCGCGCTGACGGACGATTTCCCCTTCCCTGCCATCCTGCCGGAGGCAAAGCCCGTCTTCCGCACCATGCCGGGCTGGAGCTGCGATATCTCCGGCGTGCGCCGCTATGAGGACCTGCCGAAGGAAGCGCGCGACTATGTAGAGACCGTGGAAAAGGCCATCGGCTGCCACATTTCTTACGTCTCCGTCGGCGCGGAACGCGAGGCGATCATCACGCGCTGATCCCGGTTCGGCGGGACATCTGTTCCGTACCGCAGCGCAGAGATCGGACGCTCCGCACGCAGATAATACGCCAGATACAGGATCGTTTCCCGGGCGGGACGCGGCAGCAGCCGCTCCTGCCCGGTGATTTTTCGCAGCTGCTCCGGGCTTCCGCAGCGCCACAGGCGCGCAGTCATGCGCTCGACGCTTCGGGATACCGAATCGGAGCTGCGGCGCAGGAGTTTGGCAACGGTGGGATACACATCCTTCGTGATGCGGAAGTCGTCAAAGCCGAGGTTCTCGTCAAACAGCAGCTCGGCAGTGATCTCCGTTGCAAGGACGGAGGGAGTGATCTCGGCCCGGGTCGTTCCCAGAATCGCAAAAAACAGGGATTCAGCGGTGATCATAAGTTTTCTCCTCTCTTCGTGCTCTGTTGTCTTCCCGGCGCTCGTCCGCCGGGAGAAACGTTTTCAGTCAGCGGCCGGATAAAGTTGTTTTGGGCAACCAGCGTCTATTATTATACGGCAAAACATGCTAAAGTGAATATGTTTTCCTCAAAATTTTTGAAAATTTTATCCGACAGTTCCATATGTTTCGGAGCTTATATAATTTTACATTTCTCTACGCAAACCATTTTACAGCCGGGTCAACCGACCGCCTTACAGGATATAAAACGGCCCCGCAGGAGGCTTTTCTCCTGCGGGGTTTTCTCGCTGCCGCCATCTCATACTGATTCCTGATTAAAACATTTCATCAGGAATCCCGTGTGCTACGCACACTCGCATCGTGCTGACGCACGCTGCGCCGTCTCATGCAGAATCTGACGCGCCTTCGGCGCTATAAAAAGCTTTTAAAGCTTTTTATCAGATTCTAGTATCAGCGGACGATATTTTTTACATACCGCATCAAAATGGCGGCGACCTGTGCACGGGTCGCATCGCCCTGCGGGTCGAGGATCAGGCCGTGGCCGTTGTCTGTGCCGTTCACAAGGCCCGCAGCGTTGGCCCATGCCAGTGCCTCGCGTGCATAGGCACTCACCCGTCCGGCATCCGGGAAGACGGACAGGTCCGCCCGCGCGGAGGTATCATAGCGCTTTGCGGCATAGCGGAACAGGATCGTTGCGATCTGCTCGCGCGTCACGCGGCCGTCCGGCTCAAACTTCCCGCTGCCCACGCCGTTGACCACGCCGTTTTCCGCCGCCCAGGTCACCGCATCGGTGAACCACTGGCCGCCCGGCACGTCGGTAAACGTGTTCCGTCCGGCGGGTGCGCGGCTGCCGTCCAGACGCCACAGCACCGTGACGAGCATGGCGCGCGTCATGCTTCCGTCCGGCTCGAACGTCGTGGCGGACATGCCGTTGAACAGGCCCTGCTTCAGGGCAAAGTCGATGCCTGCGTGTGCCCAGTTCCCGGCTGCCGGCATATCCGTGAAGCGTCTGCCCGGACAATTCGCGCCGCCGTCGCAGGGCGTTTCGCCGGTCTTCGGAATGACCTCCGTGCGCTCGGCCCCGCAGCGCGTGCAGGTGAAGGTGCGCTCGCCGTCCGTGTCCTCCGTTGCGGGCACCGTCACGCGCCCGGCGTCCCAGCTGTGACCCAGCGCGTCCGTCCAGGCATCGCGGTAGGTATCGCCGCAGGACGGGCAGGTGTGCAGCGTGTAGCCCTGCTCCGTGCACGTCGGCGCGACGACCGTGGCAACATAGGTGTGCTCATGCTCCTTTTTCGGGATCTCGGTGTTTTCACTGCGCCGGTAGCCGCAGAAAATCCCTC
>ERZ773134.3240-NODE-3240-length-10519-cov-2.677752_pt1 | contig 10519 bp, 7 predicted proteins | sample MGYA00580856_ERZ773134 | MGnify/ENA primary metagenome ERZ773134 (study PRJEB29015, sample SAMEA2737823) | human gut metagenome | biome: human gut; feature: human-associated habitat; material: faeces | place: China | collected 2012 ... | reverse complement strand
CGCTTTCTGAAGAAAATGCTCCACTTCCTGCTCATAGCGGAAGCCCTCCAGGATCTTGCTGTCCGACTGGATCAGGACCGTATCCTGCCGGTTCTGTATCAGAGATATCATATATTCGATATAAGAAAGGATACTATCCTCTTTTTCCAGTTTTTCCGCATTCATGATCCCGCAGATCGCAGCATGGAACGACACCTTTTCGTTTTCGATAAAAAACGGCTTTTTCAGAAATTCTTCTATTCCGTCTCTGGCTTTTTCATAATCTGTCAGCGAGTCCAGCACTGCCAGAAAGCAATTGCCTGTGATACGAAAGATCTGCACCGAATCCGTGATCTCCCGGAACCCCTTCGCCGCCCGGATCAGCAGCTGATCTCCCACTCTGGTCCCGTAGATCCTGTTGATCTGCTTCATATTGCAGGCATCCACAGCAAGCAGATGAAAGCTTTCTTTTCGATAGAGCTTTTCTCCGATCCATTTGTCAAAATACTGTTTGTCAAATAAACCTGTCATACTGTCCGTATATTCACCCGGATTGTTCATGGTAAGATAGATCAGCCAAAGTCCTACAGAAAGCCCGAAACCGGTAAGCAGTATTCTTTCCGTGGCAATCTGGAGAAACAGGCAGGCTGCTTCGATAAACCAAAATCTCCATATGGTGCGCCGTGTTTCTTTTTTTGCTGTTTTTCCATAACGGAACATAAATGCAACGATCACCAGCATAAAAAAGAATACATATCCATAGATCAGAAAATGAAAACTTCCCCGGATAAATCTACCTTCCTGGTTAAAATAAAAAAGCCATCCCGTCCGTAAGTTTGCTGTAACTGCCAGCAGCATTGCAGCCGGCAGGACCACCCAGCAGGTTTTCAGCCATTTATATTTCTCCTTTTGTCTTCCGGTGACGATCCGAATGTAGCAGAAAAGCCCGTAAGTAAGTATGACATCACAGAAATAATAGAGAGTCAGGACCAGCGCTGAACCTCTGCAGCCTTCACTGCTGCCGCCTCCTGCGATTACCGCACTCAGCATATCCAACACCACGTAAACGCCGCTGAAAACCAGAAAACATACAAAATTCCTGTTTTCCGCATTGTTCAGTCTTTTATGAGAAAAATAATGTATTGCGATCATCGTCACCAGAACAAGGGATGTAATCTGAAAACAGTTAATATACTCCATTTTTCAAATCCCCCTTCTTTTTGTTCTCATAAAGCTTCCTGTCTGCCTCATATTTCCATTCTCCCATGGATTTCAGAGAGCCATCCTTATTTCGCAGATGGCTGCCTCCCAGGGACAACGAAAAACGATGCCTGCATCCTCTCCCGATATTCCGGAGCTCTTCTTTCAGGCGTTCCGGCCAGAATTCGTCCGGTACTTCCGGATCATAGACCAGAACCGCAAATTCATCCCCGCCGATGCGGTAGCAGGTTCCTTTTTCCCGGAAAACGTTCTCCACACATCTGGCAGAGCTCACCACCATCTCGTCTCCTGCAGCCCGTCCGTACTCTTCGTTGATCACGCGAAGCTGATCGATATCGATATACATAAGAAGGATATCCCGGTATCTGCCCATATCTGCGGAAATACTTTCCAATTTTTTCTCAAAATTAACTCTCGTCTCAAGTCCTGTCAGCCCATCCTCTCTGGACAGTCGTTCGTAAGCCTGGGATTCCAGACGGTAACGAACGTTATCTGTCATCAGCATGACTGCGTCTGCAATGACAAGCACAAGAAACACAAGATTTCCCAGTTCAAAAATAGATCCATAGTAGGAAATCTCGAACAGCCAGTACAGGATCAGTGCTATGATACCGCTTGCTCCCACGACGATATATGCAATGAGAAGCAGACGTATCTCACGCTGTTTATGCTTCCGGTACTCCCGGATCAGAAGTACCGCTGATATCAGGACCCACACAACCAGCAGAATATGCGTCACAAACAGCATATCCTTAAATTCAAAGGCTCCCAGGATCACCAGGACTCCCTGTAAAGCAGCATTCAGATAAAATGTAAAGATTCCAAGATCCAGGATCCTGTATTTTTTCATGTTTCCGATGTTCTGCAAAAAACGCAGCATCGGAATTGCCAGCAGCATGAACATATAAAAAGAAATAAGACATAATGCTTCGGGGCATCTGCTGTAGCTCTGTGCCAGTGATGAGTCCGTCACCAGCCAGATACTGCACATCATAAGGAACAGTGCCACATCCCGGAACCGACTGTCCGGCATCTGCCTTATCCTCATATAGATGCAGATACACAGAGCGATCATACTTAATACGATCATGATCGCTGCCGCCCCTAAAGGAATGGCTGCTTTTCTGATCTGATACCAGGCTATTGCCCTTCCGGTTCCTATGCATACCGGTTCTATAACATATTTTCCTCTCTGAGGCGCAGAATAGCTAAACGTCAGGACTTTTCCCTCTGTGTCATTACCCAGAGCGGCAATACACTGCACCTTGGAACGCATCTGCACATTTTTGGAAAACATGGCCTCCTTATATTCATACAGGATCTTTCCATTCAGGCGTATCACCAGATCATACTGGGCTCCTGTAGAAACCACGGTCATTCCTCTGCTTTCCGCTCCCAGACTTTCATTGTACAGGATCAGCTTTTCGCCTGTTTTTGCCGGAATTTCCGCAGGCAGGGTGATCTCCTGTTTTTTTCCGTCTTTTATGTAGTACCAACCTTTGTTAAGAAACTGTACACTGTCCTGATGTTGGATCAGCCCCCCTGCGTGGGTCGCTGCAAAGATCGCGCCAAAAACCAGCAGCACCACACCAAAAAGAACGGCTTCTACCTTCCATATCAAATTTTTCTTTTTTCTGTCATTCATACTCTTCCTCTTTATATTTTTTATTCCATTTCGTTTTGTATCTATCATATCATCAATAGATTTTTCCGTCAAAAAAAATGTCAAAAAACAGGATGAAAAATTTTTTCAAAAAAACAAAAAAAGTGCTTGCATTTTGCAAGAAAGTATTATATACTAACGAAGTCGGTTGCGGAAAACAACAGAAAGCTAACGCAAACGACATAAATGAATATGGCCAGTTGGTCAAGGGGTTAAGACACCGCCCTCTCACGGCGGAAACACGGGTTCGATTCCCGTACTGGCTATTAGTTGAAAGCAGTTAGGATTTTTATTCTGGCTGCTTTTTTTGTGATTGTTGTACTTCACTTTTTCCTGTTATCACTTTCAAACTTTGTTCTGAGCATTGCATGTAAAAATCTCGTTCTTCCTGTTTATCTGTTTTCTGTATTTTCACATATATTATTTTTGCATTTCTTTCTCTTCTGTTTTATAATTTCCCCTGAAAATACTTAAGATAAGGGGTGACTTCTCATGCATCACAAACGTTCTTTTCGCAGAAAGCTGCAGACGTTTTTTCTTTCTCTGCTGCTTGTTCTGCTGACAGTCGCAGGAGTTCCCTCTGCTGCTTATACAGCTGAGGCTGCTTCTGCTGACACAACAATGGCTGTACACTTTCTGGATGTGGGGCAGGGGCTTTCGATCCTGGTCCAGTCACAGGGGCAGAATCTCCTGTATGACGGCGGTGACCGGGAACATTCCAGTTTCGTGGTTTCCTATCTGCAGAAGCAGAATATCTCCATCATCGACTATATGATCTCCTCCCATTATGACGAGGACCATGTGGCTGGTCTTGTAGGATGCCTGGACAGCTTTTCCGTAAAAAATGTGATCGGTGCAGATTATGTACAGGATACAAAAATCTATCAGTCTTTTGAAAACAGTGTTGCCGCTCAGGGATTAACTGTGCAGCATCCGGAGCCCGGAACGGATTTTGCTTTCGGAGGCGGGAAATTTACAGTTCTTTCTCCTCAATCGATCAGCAGCAACGATAACGACAATTCTGTTGCGATCCGGCTGGAAAACGGAAACAACCATTTTCTTTTTACCGGGGATGCAGAATCTGCCGGGGAGGAAGCGATCTGCAATCTGGGGCTTGATCTTTCCTGCGATGTGATCGGTCCGGGACATCACGGTTCTGCCACTGCCACCACCTGGGATCTGCTCCAGCAGACTGTTCCGGAGTATGCAGTGATCAGCTGCGGCGCCGGTAATTCCTACGGACATCCTCATAAGGATACCATGGATAAGCTTGCTGATATGGGAATACAGGTATTTCGTACTGATGAGCAGGGCACGGTGATCGCAGTCAGCGACGGAAGCAATATCCAGTGGAACCAGAGTCCCTGTAATGATTATTCTGCCGGAGATGAAGCGGATACCGGCACACAGCCTTCCTCCGCTTATAAGGATTCCGGTGCGTCCGGCTATGGATCTTCTGCTTCGGCTGCTGCAGATCCTCAGACCGGAGTGCAGGCTGATCCGGAGTCAGTGGGTGATATGGTCTGGATCTCCGCTACCGGGAGCAAGTACCACCGGATCCCTAACTGTGGAAATATGAATCCGGATAATGCCACAGAGATGACACGCTCCCAAGCTGAAGCTGCAGGGTATGAAGCCTGCAAGAAGTGTTATTAGAAACGTCCGCAGGCGCGCTGACGCAGGACAGCCTATCATAAATCGATATGACAGGCTGTCCTTTTCTTTTACTATTTTATAATATCCTCCGCCGGTTCAGCCGGTACGAAAACTCTCTTCTTTTCTTTTTTCTCCTTCTTTGCTGCCCTGGCCCGCTCGGTAGCCTCCCTGCAGAATTCCATCTGGGAATTTATCAGCGTTTTGCCACGTTTGTCCTGCTTCTCATACAAACCGGAGGGCTGCAGGATATGTGCTTTTACATTGTCACGGAATTCCAGATCCAGCACATGCATGATCTCTTCCTTGATCCGCTCATCTTCCACAGGGAAAACAATCTCCACACGACGGTCAAGGTTACGTGGCATCCAGTCCGCACTTCCCATATAGATTTCATCGGAACCGCCATTGCGGAAATAGAAAATACGGCTGTGCTCCAGGAAATTGCCGACGATCGAACGCACGTGGATATTTTCGCTGATACCCGGAATGCCCACCTTCAGGCAGCAGATGCCGCGGATCAGAAGATCGATCCTTACGCCACAGGAAGAAGCATAATACAGCGCTGCTATGATCTCAGGGTCACACAGAGAATTCATCTTTGCCGCAATGTGAGCCTCTTCTCCCTTTTTCGCATGCTCCGCTTCTCTTTCGATCATTTTTACAAAACGGTCCTTCATCCAGATCGGCGCAACGATCAGGCGATTCCAGCGCTTCGGCTCGGAATATCCGGAAAGCATGTTGAACACAGCAGTTGCATCCTCTCCAAACCGTTCGTCACAGGTAAATATACCGCAGTCTGTATAAAGCTTGGCTGTGGAATCGTTATAGTTTCCGGTTGCCAGATGCACATATCTGCGGATTCCGTTTTCTTCTCTTCTCACAACAAGAGTGATCTTACTGTGTGTCTTCAGCCCCACCAGACCATAGATCACATGACAGCCTGCCTGTTCCAGCATTTTTGCCCAGACGATATTGTTTTCCTCATCAAAACGCGCCTTCAGTTCTACAAGAACGGAAACCTGCTTGCCGTTTTCTGCAGCCTGAGCAAGTGCCGCAATGATGGGTGAATTGCCGCTGACGCGATACAGAGTCTGCTTGATCGCCAGTACATCCGGGTCCTTTGCCGCCTGACGCACAAAATTTACCACCGGATCAAAGCTCATATACGGATGATGCAGTAACACATCACCCTCCCGGATCACCTGGAAAATATCTTTGTCATTCTGAAATGCAGGCACTGCTGCCGGTTTGTATTTCGGTTCCTTGAACTGATCGTATCCGTCAATACCATAAACCTTCATCAGCATGGTCAGATCCAGCGGTCCGTTGATAAAAAAGATATCATCTCCATGAACCTGAAACTCCATTTTCAGAATATCCAGGAGCCGCGGATCCATCTTATCTTCCACTTCCAGACGGATCACTTCTCCCCACTGACGTTTTTTAAGCTGCTTCTGGATCTCTTTTAACAGGTCGGAAGCCTCATCCTCATCGATCGAAAGATCTGCATTTCGCATAACACGGTACGGATGCGCGCAGACAACATCATTGCTCAGGAAAAGCTTGCCGATATTGCGCTCAATGATCTCTTCCAGAAGGATCACGGTACGGTCGCCTTTTTTTGCGGAAGGGATCTCTACGATCCTTGGAAGTACAGAAGGCACCTGTACAGTGGCAAAATCAATCTCTTCTTTTCCTTTTTTGGTATCTTTTTTGGAAAGAAGTGCTCCGATATTCAACGTTTTATTACGGATCAGAGGAAACGGTCTGGAAGAATCCATTGCCATTGGTGTCAGGACCGGATATACATTATCCTCAAAATACTGATCCACAAACTCTTTCTGCTTCTCGGAAAATGCCTCGTGCTCAAAGATCACATGAAGTCCTGCTTTTTCAAGTGCAGGGACCAGAGACCGGTTTAATGTACTGTACTGTACGTGAACAAGCTCATGTGTCTGCCGGCTGATGGCTTTCAGCTGTTCCTTGGCTGTCATTCCTGCAATATCTGTTTTTTTGTACCCTGCATGAACCTGATCCTTCAGGGATGCAACACGGACCATATAAAATTCATCCAGATTGGATGAAGTGATACTCAAAAATTTCAGTCTCTCAAACAGAGGCAGATTTTTGTCTCTGGCTTCACTGAGCACACGATCATCAAATTTGATCCAGCTCAGTTCTCTGTTTACAAAATACTCCGGTTTGTCAAATTCCTTAAATTTCATACAAAAACCTCCTCCGTTATCTTTTTCCCTTCCGTCTCATTACAAGCCGGATGCCAAACACCTCTTCAAAAAATTCCTTTTTATCTTTCAGAAGCCCCAGCTCCAGCGAAACATCCCTTGCGGAATCCACCACCAGGTAAAGAATCCTGTCTTTTAAGGTTACATTAAGCGCTTTTACCTTCTGGTAATGGCTTCTGTCCATAGCATTGGCCAGACGGAGAATTGCGGTCAGCTTCGCAGTCAGGAGATAATTTTCCCTGCTCATGGATGTTTCACGGTTGATCTCTTCGTAGCAGCCGAATTCTCTGGTATTGTACCTTACCGCACTGGCGATCACCTGCCGCTCCTCTGTGGAAAGACCTATGATCTCCGTAGCCATGATGATCCGGTAAGAGCATTCTGCCACCTCACTCATACTGATATATTTTCCGCAGTCATGAAGAAGAACCGCGATCTGCAGAAGAAGCCGTTCACGTTTTCCCATGCCGTGGATCTTCCTTGTGCTGTCAAAAATATCCAGTGCCACATCGGTAGTTCCTGCAATGTGGTTCTTTCCGCTGGAATACCTTTTGGCAATGTTCCTGGATGCCACCAGGATATCATTTTCAAAATTGTGTACACTTTTCAGATATTTGTTTTTTTCCGCATGGTCATAGGCAATCCCGTCCAGAAGAGAAACACCCGGGATCCAGAGTGCTTCTGCCTGAAAGATTTCTATAAAGTTTCGAATGATAACCATGTTCGGCACGATCAGAGACGCATATTCCGGTTCCAGCTCCATGGATTCGGCAAGGTCATGGTCGGACATGTTTACAATGGTCTCGTATTTCTTCAGGAATTCCTCCTTTGTAATGATATTCTCTCCGGATCTGTCCTGAAAGATCGTATCTGTGAGAAAATCTCCCATCAGGATCAGATTGGAGATTTCCTTGTCTTTAAGATAAAGGCGTTGAAAGCTTATCAGATCATTTCGGATAAATTCCTCTATCAGCCGGTCATAATGTGGAGTTGTTTTCTCCAGTTCTTTCAGACGTTCGCGGATACGAAGACTTCCCATACGGATACTCTGGGTCAGCACCAGAGCATCTTTGTCAAAGAGAGAAATCTGCAGATTTCCTCCTCCGATATCCAGGATCGCCGTACCCTTCTGAATAGCCTTTTTGAAGCCGGATTCAATGGCAGCAATGGATTTATATCCCAGGAAATGCTGTTCCGCATTACTCAGGATCTCTACCCGGATACCAGTTCTCTGATATATCTGCTCCAGGATGATCACCGGATTTTCCAGCTCACGGAGAGAGCTTGTTGCACACGCACGCCAGCTTTCCACCCCAAATTCAGCCATCATGCGTTTAAAATCATTAAGGATCCCGCAGAGCTCATCCACAGTCTCCATCTCCAGCCGTCCTGCAGCATAAGTTCCACGGCCCAGCTCCAGCTGGTAACGGACATCATTAATCTCCCGGAAGCCGATCCGCTTTGACATTTCAAAGATCTTCATACTGACTTCATAGGAGCCTATATCAATTGCTGCAAAGGTTGTCACCGCCATAGTTTTTCATCCTTTCCCCCAATACACAGGTAAACTATTTCTTTTTTTCTTCCTCTGTTCCCACAATGTAATCAATAAACTGCTGCGCTGCACGTCCGGTCAGTCCGCCGTGAGAGATCTCCCACTGGTTGGCTTTCAGAAGCAGTTCCTCCTCCGGCATGGTAACTCCATAACGAGCTGCCAGTGTACGGACGATCTCCTGGAACTGTTTTTTGTCCGGTTTGCCAAAGTAGATACGGACGCCAAAACGATATACCAGGGAAAGCTTCTCCTGCACGGTATCGGAGGAATGCAGATCATTGTCATCTGCGATCTCCAGCTTGTCTGTGGCACGCTCACGGACAAGATTACGCCGGTTACTTGTGGCATAGATCAGGACATTGTCCGGTTTTTTCTCAAGACCGCCCTCGATCACTGCTTTCAGGTATTTATATTCTATCTCAAATTCCTCAAAGGAAAGATCATCCATATAAATGATAAAACGATAGTTACGGTTTTTGATCTGGGCGATGACTTCATTAAGATCCTGGAACTGATGCTTATAGGCCTCAATGATACGAAGTCCCTGATCATAATACTGATTCAGGATTCCCTTGATACTGGAAGATTTACCGGTTCCCGCATCACCAAAGAGCAGACAGTTGTTCGCCTTTCTCCCCTGTACAAATGCCTCTGTATTATCAATGAGCTTTTTCTTGGCGATCTCATATCCTACCAGATCATCGATCTTCACATGTGCGATCCTTGTGATAGGCTGAATCTCCACCTTTCCCTCCTCATCGTGGCCGATACGGAATGCCTTATGGAGACCAAGCTTGCCAACACCGAAATCTTTATAGAAGGATACCATATCATCCATAAATTCTTCGGTTGTGGTGGCTGCTGCCAGGGTTTTGCTCATCTGACAGATACGGTCACGGATCCTGATATTAAAGAGCTTGCTGTTCTCATCCGGTGTCTGGTAATCACAGATCACCCTGCAGCATACAGTTCCGAACACTTTATCAAAGACCGTGATGTCAAAATCATACAATTCCTTGAAAATCTGGAAATCATTCTTTGCCAGGAAATAGACAGATCCCTAGCGTGATTCTATATTCTGTTTTCGCTTCTATCGCCGGATATTTGCCGCGACTACCGAAGCGTTGCCCGATCTTGCATTATACAAATTTTCCCAATATGCAAGTTCTGTTACCTGCCGGAACGCCAGCTCCACCAGCCCGTTGATACTTTTGAAAAACTGGTCTTCTCTTGCCTTGAGTGCTTCTTCATCTGCTTCATAAAGATTAATAAGTTCTGTCATATCGTCCAGTATCTCACCGTTTGAAAATCCACGGTAAAGGATACATTCCTGAATTCTTGCCAACATAATAATTTAACTCCTCTGTATCTTAATAATTTCCAAGAACACGGAGAACATTCGCCTCCGCCTCGATTCCTCTTAACGCATTCTCCACAGCGCTTTCGCCAAGTTTCCCTGTGAAATCCACGAAAAAACGGTATTCCCAGGATTTTCCCGGAATCGGACGGGATTCAATTTTGGTCATGTTCAGTCCGTTGTAGATAATATGGGAAAGCATGTTGTAAAGAGTTCCGCTTTCATGAGGCAGCTCAAAACAGATGCTGATCTTCCCGGCCTTTTCCTCGTATTCCGGTTTCCTGCTTACAATAATAAAACGTGTAGAGTTTGCTTTTTCTCTGCAGATATTTTCTGCAAGGACCTTCAGACCGAATACCTCACCAGCCTCACGGCTTGCGATAGCTGCCACGCCTTTGTCCCCCACCTCACTGACCTTTTTGGCCGCGCCTGCGGTGTTTTCCACTTCCTTCTTTTTCCAGGAAGGGTTTTCCTCCAGAAATGCCTTGCACTGGGCAAGCCCCTGAGGATGAGAGCAGACTTCCCTGATATCCCCTATCTGTGCATCCGGCATGCCCAGAAGCACATGATCCACACGGATGATCTGCTCGCCTACGATATACAGCTTGTACTCCATAAGAAGGTCATAGATATCAGCCACGATACCTGCAGTAGAATTTTCAATAGGAAGTACCGCATAATCGGCCTTGCCATGGGTTACATCCTCCATAGCTGTCCTCCATGTTTTTACATGGTAGCTTTCGATATTTTTCCCAAAGTACTGCCGCATAGCCGCATAGCTGTAGGCTCCCTCTACACCCTGGAACACAACCGTTGCGTTTTCAAGGGGAACATGCTTCACAGTT
>ERZ773134.3235-NODE-3235-length-10525-cov-5.676027_pt1 | contig 10525 bp, 9 predicted proteins | sample MGYA00580856_ERZ773134 | MGnify/ENA primary metagenome ERZ773134 (study PRJEB29015, sample SAMEA2737823) | human gut metagenome | biome: human gut; feature: human-associated habitat; material: faeces | place: China | collected 2012 ... | reverse complement strand
CACTTGCCCATGTAATCTCCGTCGAGGTAGTATTTCGCAATATTTATGCCACCCAAGTAGGCGACCTTTCCGTCCGTAACGACTATTTTGCGGTGGTTGCGGCGGGTGACGCGCGTGGTGAACCACGGAAAACGCACCGGTTCGAAAGCCGCCGTCTCGACGCCCGCCTCGTGCATGCGGCGCAGCATTGTGCGGCTGAGCCGCCACGAGCCGACGGCGTCGTAGATGACGCGCACTTCGAGTCCCGCGCGGGCCTTGCGGATCAGGATTTCGGCGATGGTCCGGCCGATGCGGTCGTCGCGGATGATGTAGTACTCCATGTGGATCGAGCGCACGGCCCGCTGGAGCGAGGCGATCAGCGCCGTGAAGGCGTTGTTGCCGTTGTGGAGCAGTTCGACGCTGTTGTGGCGGGTGATGCGCGTGCCGCAGCCCCGTGCGATGATCTGTCCGAGACGGTCGCCGCGGTATGCGCGGCGTTCCGCCGCCGGGAGGTGCGGCCGGTAACCCGCCAGTATGTAGAGCAGTGTGCCGGCCACGGGAAGCAGCAGGATCAGCGCCAGCCACGCCGCAGCCGACGCGGGCAGGCGTTTCTGGCGGGTGACGAGCGGGACGGCTCCGAGCGTCCATGCGATGTGAATTGCAAGCAGCAGATACATAACCCGTGCGTGAGGGCATACTCCGTGCCATGCAGGTTGAAAAAAGATTTGGAAATTCGGAATATACTTTCTATCTTTGCTGTATAATGAAAATCAGGGTTCTGGCCTTCACCGGTCAGGATTCTTATTTTTTTACGTTGTTTAATTCGAAATTTCTCCTCTGAGGAGGGGGATTCAGGAAGGTTTTAGATGCGGGGCGGGCGTTTTCGGATGCCTAAAGTGAGTTCGACGGGTTCCGGCATTTGAAATCTTTCGCGGTGTTATGAAACTGAATACGTCGGACTCGTATAAAATTATGGCAAAAGAGATTATCTATCTGACGGCGGAGGGGTACAAGAAACTCAGGGACGAGCTTGATCACATGCGTTCCGTCGAGCGTCCTGCAATTTCGGCGGCGATCGCCGAAGCGCGCGACAAGGGCGACCTTTCGGAGAACGCAGAGTACGACGCTGCGCGCGAAGCGCAGGGTATGCTGGAGATGCGTATAGCCAAGCTGGAGGATTCGCTTGCCAACGCACGGGTGATCGACGAGTCGAAGATCGACAAGAGCAAGGTGCAGATTCTGAGCAAAGTGACGCTGCTGAATCACAACACCAAGAAGGAGATGGTCTACACCATCGTCGCCGAACACGAAGCCAACCTGCGCGAGGGCAAGCTGGCGATCGGCACGCCGATCGCCAAGGCGCTGCTGGGCCACAAGAAGGGCGACCGGGTCGACGTGGAGGTTCCCGCCGGAACGATCCACTTCGAGATCCTCGACATCAGCATTTAGGCGCCCGTTCCCGCAGGGCAGCGGCGCCGCATCGTCCGCTCCCGGCCGGGTGCAGGACACGACATACATCCCCATTTGTGGGTATTTTTGCAGGACCGTTTTGTGCGGTCCTTTTTTTGTGCTACTTTTGGCAGCAGAAAGATGATACGCAAAGCACCCAAACGGATATACGCCGCTCTGCTGCTGCTGATTCTGGTCGCAGCGTACGCAGGACACAAGGTCCACATCTACAAGGAGGACCCTGCGCATTTCGCCGCGCTCTGCGGCGATCTGCTGCCCGACAACGGCGCGCATCAGATCATGGTGGAACGCTGTATCGTCGATGACTTCTATTTCTTCCCCTATCTCGACGCCGTCCGGCCCGCGCACTCGTTCTATTGCGGGATGCTGGCCGTCCTGATGCCCGAAGCCACGCAGTGCAGACGCTGCATGCCGGTTCCGGGCGTTTCGCTGCGCGCGCCTCCCGCGGCGTAACCCGCAATCCCCTTTCCATCCTGTTTTTTGCCGGGCCGTGCGGTCCGGCGGGTTACGTATGTCATTCAAACAATCCGATAAGCAATGAAAAAATTTCTGTTGCCGGCACTCTTCATGTGCCTGTATGCCGGTGCGTCGGCCGCGGAGACGCCGAAGAAGAGCACCGACGCCAATCTTTTCGGCCACGTCGTGGACCGTGAAACTCATGAACACCTTCCCTATGCGACCGTCGCCGTGACGGGCACGGCATTCGGCGCCACGACCGACGCGTCGGGACACTATTTTCTGAAAAACCTGCCCGAAGGCGAGCTGACGCTCGAAGTCCGTGCGCTGGGTTACGCCGTGCTGGCGAAAAAGGTGACGCTCGAACGGGGACAGACCCTCGAACTGAATTTCGAGGTGGTGCAGAGCGGCATTTCGATGGACGAAGTGGTCGTCTCGGCCAGCCGCTCGGCCACGCTGCGGCGCGAAGCCCCTGCGCTGGTGAGCGTGCTGGACGCCGCGCTGTTCGAGAAAACGAACGCTTCGTGTCTGGCGCAGGGGCTTTCGTTCCAGCCCGGCGTGCGGGTCGAGGACGACTGTCAGAACTGCGGCTTCGCGCAGGTGCGCATCAACGGACTCGACGGCCATTATTCGCAGATTCTCGTCGATTCGCATCCGGTCTTTTCGGCCCTGACGGGCGTCTACGGACTGGAGCAGATTCCGGCCAACATGATCGAGCGGGTCGAGGTGCTGCGCGGCGGCGGTTCGGCGCTGTACGGTTCGTCGGCCATCGGCGGCACGATCAACGTCATCACCAAGGAACCTTCGCGCAATTCGGCGCAGCTGGCGCATACGCTGACCTCGCTCGGCGGCAGCAGCTCCTATGACAACAACACGATGCTCAACGCGTCGCTCGTGACCGAGAGCGGCCGTGCGGGGCTTTGCGTCTTCGCTCAGAACCGCCACCGTTCGGGGTACGACCACGACGGCGACGGATTTACCGAGCTGCCCCTGATCAACAGCCGGTCGGCCGGCATGCGGTCGTTCTTCCGCACGGGCGCCTATTCGCGCATCACGGCGCAGTACCACCACATCGACGAATACCGCCGCGGCGGCGACCTGCTGGACCTGCCGCCCCACGAGGTGATGGTGGCCGAGCAGACCGACCACTCGATCGACGGCGGAAGCCTTTCGTTCGACATCTCGTCGGCCGACCGCCGCAACCGTTTCAACGCCTATGCGTCGTTCCAGAATACGGCCCGCAAGAGCTACTACGGCAGCAAGCAGGACCCCGACGCATACGGTACGACGCACGACCTTACGGTCGCGGCGGGCGTGCAGTACGTCCATGCGTTCCGGAAACTGCTTTTCATGCCCGCCGAACTGACGCTCGGCAGCGAATACAGCTACGACGACCTGAACGACCGTTCGATCGGCTACGACATCAACACCGCCCAGACGGTGCATATCGTGGGCGGCTACCTGCAGAACGAATGGAAAACGAAGAGATGGTCGCTGCTGATCGGCGGACGTTTCGACAAGCATAATCTGGTGGACCACGTGATTTTCAGTCCCCGCGCAAATATTCGTTTCAACCCTTCGGAGGCGGTGAACCTGCGCGTGAGCTATGCGGGCGGCTATCGGGCGCCGCAGGCCTTCGACGAGGACATGCATATCGCCGTGGTGGGCGGCAAGCGGGTCCGCATCCGGCTCGCCGACGACCTCAAGGAGGAGCGTTCGCACAGCGTGAGCCTTTCGGCCGACCTTTATCACAACTTCGGCAGGGTGCAGACCAACCTGCTGGTCGAGGGGTTCTATACGATTCTCGACGACGTCTTCGCACTGCGCGATCTGGAAGATACGGACGACGGAGGCAAGATCAAGGAGCGTTACAACGGTTCGGGCGCCGCCGTGCGCGGCTTCAACGTCGAGGGGCGGGCGATTTTCACCCGCTGGTTCGAACTGCAGGCGGGCGTAACCCTCCAGCAGAGCCGCTATAAGGAGCCTGAACAGTGGAGCGAGGACGCCGACGTGCCGCCCGTGCGCCGCATGTTCCGCACCCCCGACGCCTACGGCTACTTTACGGCGTCGTTCAAGCCGGTCCGGAACTTCACGGCCGACCTGACGGGAACCTGCACCGGCTCGATGCTCGTGCAGCACATGGCCGGATCGGGCGTCGCGCAGGATGCGGCCGTCTCGACGCCGTCGTTCTTCGATATGAACGTCCGCCTGTCGTACGACCTGCGTATCTACAAGGAGATAACCTTGCAGCTTTACGGGGGCGTGCAGAACCTCTTCAATGCCTACCAGAAGGATTTCGACAAGGGCGCCGACCGCGATTCGGGCTATATCTACGGTCCGTCGCTGCCCCGCAGCTGGTTCGTCGGCGCGAAGTTCAGTTTCTGAGTCCGCACTGCTGCGACCGGCATAAAAGGCTGCCCTTTCGGGGGCAGCCTTTTGCGTGTGGCGGCGGTCTCTGCGGGCCGTTTCGGATGCGTGTGGCGGCGGTTTTTGCGGACTGTTTCGGATACGTGTCGCGGCCCGGAATCCTGTGCCGGGTTTTGCGGGGGATCGGTTGTGACGCCTGCGCAAAGTCGCCGGAATGTCCGGTCGGATGCGGAGAATTTCATCCGGGAAGCAAAAAGCCGCCCCGGATTCCGGGGCGGCTTTGCCGTATATCTTGGCGCGGAATTAGATCGCCTTGATTTCGTGGAGCACGTTGTTGGTCTTGCGGACCGCGTCGGCCGAAGCTGCGAACTTCTCGGCCTCTTCTTTCGAAAGGTCGATCTTCACGATCTTCTCGATGCCTTTGCGGCCGATGATCGCGGGTACGCCGATGCAGATGTCCGACTGTCCGTACTCACCTTCGAGGTAGCACGAGCAGGGGATCATTTTCTTCTGGTCGTTGAGGATCGCCTCGACCATCATGGCCGAAGCGGCTCCCGGTGCATACCAGGCCGACGTGCCGATGAGTTTGGTCAGCGTTGCGCCACCCACCATCGTGTTGGCTACGGCCTCATCGAGTTTTTTCTTCGATGCGAACTGCGAAACGGGTACGCCGTTGACGGTGGCCTTCGAGACGAGCGGAATCATCGTCGTGTCGCCGTGGCCGCCGATGACCATGCCGTCGACGTTGTTGATGTTGGCGCCGGTGGCTTTGGCCAGATAGCACTTGAAGCGCGACGAGTCGAGCGCGCCGCCCATGCCGATGATGCGGTTCTTCGGAAGTCCCGAAGCCTTGAGCGCCAGATAGGTCAGCGTGTCCATCGGGTTGGCGACGACGATGATGATGGCGCGCGGCGAGTATTTAACTACGTTTTCGATTACGCCCTTCATGATGTTGGCGTTGGTGCCGATCAGCTCTTCGCGGGTCATGCCCGGCTTGCGGGGAATGCCCGAAGTGATGACGACGACGTCCGAATTGGCGGTCTTCTTGTAATCGTTGGTGACGCCTACGAGTTTGGTGTCGAAGTCCATCAGCGTCGAGCACTGGTACATGTCCAGCATCTTGCCCTCCGAAAGACCCTCTTTGATGTCGATCAGGACTACTTCGCTTGCGACCTCGCGGCAAGCCATTACATTCGCGCAGGTGGCGCCTACGGCACCTGCACCTACTACTGTAACTTTTGACATAACTGTTGATATTTAAGTTTGTTGTGCGTTTCTTTCCGGCGGGGCGTCGTTCGCGGCCGGCCCTGTCATGGAGCAAACCCCTCTCGGAAGAGGGGCTTGAACGGGTCGGGGATCAGCCGATCAGCTTTTCGTAATCCGCGGCGCTCAGCAACGCGTCATATTCCGCGGGATCGGACATTTTGACCTTGACGATCCAGCCTTCGCCGTAGGCGTCCTTGTTGACGATTGCGGGGTCGGCGTCTACCGCGTCGTTGAATTCGACGATTTCACCGCCGACGGGCAGGAAAGCGTCGCTGACGGTCTTCACGGCTTCGATCGAGCCGAACACCTCGCCTGCGGCGAGCGTCTCGCCGACGGTCGGCACGTCTACGAAAACGATGTCGCCGAGCTGGCTCTGCGCGAAGTCGGTAATGCCGATAACGGCCGTGTCGCCCTCGATACGGCACCACTCGTGGTCGTTCGAGTATTTCAGATTTGCAGGTACGTTCATAATTTGGTTATCGTTTTAAATTTTGAATGTGCTTTTTCTGATGCAAATATAACTGTTATTTCCGTAACAGCAAGGGGATGCCGTTATTTTTTAATGCGATTTTGCGCCGCGAATCCGTTGCAGATTTGCAGAATAGCTTGCACAAAATATTTGTATGTATTATTTTTGCGGCAAAATCAAGCTTGCGTTACAGGTATGACAGGGGAAGAGACGTCCGAATCCCGGAAATTCGCGATCATAGGCGTTGCGGGGTACATAGCTCCGAGACATTTGAACGCCATGCGGTCGCTTGGGTGCGATCTGGTGGCGGCGCACGACGTGTTCGACAGCGTGGGGATGATCGACGGGTATTTTCCCCGTGCCTATTTCACCACCGATCCGGATGATTTCAGAAAGCGCATGGTCGCCGACCGTGCGGAATTTCTGACGGTCTGCACCCCGAATTACCTCCATTGCACCCATACCGTAACGGGCTTGGAGGCGGGACTTGACGTGATTTGTGAAAAGCCGCTGGCTCTGACTCCGGACGAACTGGACCGGATGGAGACCTGCAGCCGGGCCGCGGGCAGGCGCGTATTTCCCGTATTGCAGCTGCGCCTTCATCCGGAAATAGAGCGGCTCAAACGGATGGTCGACGGCGACCCCCCCCCCGACGATTTATGACATAGACCTTACGTACATCACTCCCAGAGGAAGCTGGTATGCCGCTTCGTGGAAAGGCGACCCGTGCAAGAGCGGCGGCGTGACGGCCAATATCGGCATCCATTTTATCGACATGCTGCACTGGATATTCGGGCCGGCCGAGAAGGTGGTGCTTCACCATTCGTCGCCGGAGTGTTCGGCCGGCTTTTTGCAGTTGAAGAGTGCCCGCGTCAGGTATTTTCTGAGCGTCAACGCCGCCCATCGCCCTTCGCCGAACGATAATCCCATGTCTCCGTACAGACATCTCGTTATCAACGGCGAGGAGTTCGACTTTACGAACGGGTTTACGGACCTCCACACGTTGAGCTACGAGCGGATACTTGCCGGCCGGGGTTTTGCGGTCGAAGATACGGCGTGTGCCGTCCATACGCTCGATATGCTGCGAAAGAGTGCGGCGGTCGGCCTGACGGGCGACTATCATCCGCTGCTGCGGAATTTGCAGGGGTGATGCGAAAAAAGAACGGGAGCGATGAAAATGGTGGATCTACATAGGCAGTATCTCGGCATCCGCGATGAGGTGGACCGCGCCATCGGTGATGTCATTGCCGAGACCGCCTTCATCAAGGGTCCTGCGGTCGGGCTGTTCGAAGAGGAGCTGGCCCGGCGGCTCGAAGTGCGGCACTGCATCGCCTGCGGCAACGGTACGGACGCGCTTCTGCTGTCACTGCTGGCCGTGGGGCTGCAGCGGGGCGACGAAGTCATCGTCCCGGCCTTTGCATTCGCGGCCGTGGCCGAAACGGTGCTGCTGCTGGGCGGTGTGCCGGTCTTTGCCGACGTCGATCCCCGCACTTTCAATATCGACCCGGCGAGCGTCGCCCGGCTGGTGTCGGAGCGTACCCGTGTCGTCATCCCCGTCCATCTGTTCGGGCAGCCGTGCGATATGGCTGCGCTCACGGCCGTTGCGAAGGAGCACGGCCTGAAGGTGATCGAGGACAACGCCCAGTCGCTGGGAGCCGTATGCCGCATGTCCGACGGCGTGCGCCGCTATGCGGGCACGATCGGGGAGATCGGGTGCACGTCGTTCTTTCCCTCCAAGGTGCTGGGCTGTTACGGCGACGGCGGCGCGGTGTTCACCGACGACGACGGGCTGGCGGCCCGCATCCGGGCGCTGGGCAGTCACGGTTGGTTCACCAAATATGACAGCCGGCTGGTCGGAATGAATTCGCGGCTCGACACGCTGCAGGCCGCCGTACTGCGGGTCAAGCTGCCGCACCTCGACACATGGATCGCCGCCCGCCGGAGCGTGGCAGCGCGCTATACGGAGCGTTTGGGCGGTCTGACGCCGGTCGTGACCCCGGCCGAGACGCCCTGCGCCACCCACGTCTACCACCAGTACACCGTCAAGGTGCCTCCGGCCTGCCGCGACGGACTCCGGGCCGCACTCGCCAAGGAGGGCATACCCTCCATGGTCTATTATCCCGGAACCCTGTACGAACAGCCCGCATACCGCGACGCCTGCATCTGCGACCCCGCGATGCGCCATGCCGCGACGCTGCCGGCGGCGGTGCTGTCGCTTCCGATGGACAGCGAACTGACCGACGCCGAGGTGGAGCGTGTGGCGGATGCCGTATGCCGCTATTTTGCCGATAACGAAAGCAGATACCATGAGTGAAACGTTCATCCACCCCTCTTCGTTCGTAGACGACGGGGCGGTCATAGGGCCGGGTTGCAGGATCTGGCATTTCTCGCATATAATGGCCGGGGCCGTGCTGGGACCGGCGTGCAATATCGGACAGAATGTCATGGTCGCCGCGGACGTGAAACTGGGCCGTCAGGTAAAGGTGCAGAACAACGTGTCGATCTATTCGGGCGTGATCTGCGAGGATTATGTTTTTCTGGGGCCTTCGTGCGTATTCACCAACGTCAAGAATCCCCGAAGCGAGATCCCGCGCAGGGATCAGTATAAAACCACCCGCGTGCGCCGGGGCGCCACCGTCGGGGCCAATGCCACCGTCGTATGCGGGGTCGAGATCGGCCGGTACGCCTTCGTGGGCGCGGGGGCGGTCGTTACGCACTCGGTCCCCGATCATGCCCTCGTTGAGGGGGTGCCCGCACGCGTGGTCGGATGGATGAGCCGCTTGGGGCATAAACTGGAATTCGACGAAGCCGGCAGGGCCGTGTGTCCGGAGTCGGGACGCAGTTATCGCAAGGTTAATGAATGTGTTTATGAAGAAGATATATGATCGGCTGACCGGTCGGGAAACGTCGCTGGCCGTGATCGGGCTGGGATATGTAGGCGTGCCCGTGGCGCTGAGGTTTGCCCGGCGTTTCGATGTGGTGGGGTACGATATGGATGCCGGCCGTATCGAAAAACTGCGTGAAAAGTACGGCGCCGGCGGCGAAAGCATCCGTTTCACCTCTTCGGAAGAGGAGTTGTCGCGGGCCGCATTTTATATCGTCACGGTGCCCACGCCGGTCGATGAGCGCAAGAATCCCGATCTGACCTGTCTTGTCGAGGCCACGCGTACCGTGGCGCGTTATCTGAAGCGGGGCGATTATGTCGTGTATGAATCCACGGTCTATCCCGGATGCACCGAGGAGGAGTGCGTGCCGCTGCTCGAAAAAGGCTCCGGGCTGAAACTCGGTGCGGATTTCAAGGTGGGCTACTCGCCCGAACGCATCAATCCCAACGATTCGGAGCATACCTTCTCGAATACCGCCAAAATCGTGTCTGCGAACGACGGGCAGGCGCTGGACGAGGTCGCGCGCGTATACGCCGAAGTCGTGTCGGCCGATCTCTGCCGGGCGTCGGGCATCCGGGTGGCCGAGGCGGCCAAAATGGCGGAGAACGTGCAGCGCAGTGTCAACATCGCCCTGATGAACGAATTGCAGCGGCTGTTTTCGCGCATGGGAATAGATATGGGCGAGGTCATCGATATGGCTTCATCCAAATGGAATTTCGTAAAGTACAGACCGGGACTGGTCGGCGGCCATTGCATTCCGGTCGATCCGCTCTATCTTGTTTCTGTCGCTTCAAAGCTGGGCGTCGAGATGCCCGTCACGAGTTCGGGCTGCGCCGTGAACGACGGCATGGCGGCGTACGTGGTGCGGTCGCTGCTTGGGGCCATGGGAAGTGACGGCCGCGGCGCAAGGGCTTTGCTGATGGGCGTCACCTACAAGGAAAACATCGACGACATACGCAACTCCCGGATCGCCGAGATGGTCGGACTGCTGGAGCGTGAGGGGATGAGCGTGGATGTGACCGATCCCCATGCCGATCCCGATAAGGTTTATGCCATGTACGGAATTCGGCCTGTGCCGGCCCTCCGGCCGCCTTACGACCTGATTGTCGTGGCCGTGGCGCACGACGAGTACCGCGGACTCGACGACGCTTATTTCCGCTCCATCTCCCGCGGGGCGGCCCTGTTGGGCGACATTCGCGGACTCTATAAGGGCCGGATCAAATCGCTCGGATACTGGAGCCTGTAAAACGGGCGGCCGGGCCATACGGTACGAGGCATGAAACAGCACTCCACCCCTCAGATCGGAAATGCAGGCAGGAGCCGCACGCTGCAGGCCTTGTGGCTGGCGCTGGCCAATCTGTTGTCGCTGAGCGTGACGCTGGTCATGCAGGCGGTGCTCTGCCGTTACATGACCACGTCGGAGTACGGTACTTACAGTCAGGTGCTGTACGTCTACAACACCCTGCTGGCCGTCTTTTCGCTGGGACTTCCCAAAGCGTACTCCTATTACCTCGCCCGCGTGTCGCCGGAGGAGGGGAGGGATATCGTCCGCAAACTGAACGGGCTGTTTCTGCTTCTTGCGTCCGTTTTTTCGTGCATTTTGCTTTGGCAGGCCGCCGCCATAGCCGGAGTG
>ERZ773134.3221-NODE-3221-length-10571-cov-3.440091_pt1 | contig 10571 bp, 10 predicted proteins | sample MGYA00580856_ERZ773134 | MGnify/ENA primary metagenome ERZ773134 (study PRJEB29015, sample SAMEA2737823) | human gut metagenome | biome: human gut; feature: human-associated habitat; material: faeces | place: China | collected 2012 ... | reverse complement strand
TTCTTCCGTGCCCAATCAATGCACCAATCAGTATTTGGCAAACCGCGGTACATAGACCTCAGTGAACTTAGAGATGGCTGCGTTGCGATTCCCAGAGGCTGTAAAGCTCAACTCGAGCGGCTGCTTCAAGAAGTCGGCGCTTCTGCTCACTATTCAGACAAGCGCATGTCGGGCAATCCAATTGTGATGACATTTAAAGGGGCTCTTCGCCCTGAACAGCAAATTGCCGCCGAACAGATGCTCAACTATGAAGACGGGATCATGTCCGCGCCGACGGGTTTCGGGAAAACCGTCATTGGGGCCTATCTTATTGCTGCCATCGGTCTTCCAACGCTTGTCATCGTTCCCAAGACTGCGCTCATTGCCCAATGGAAATCCCAGCTCGAACGGTTTATCGACATTACGGATAACAGAAAGCCAGTTCGAACCCCAAAAGGACGAATCAGTAAAAGGCAGCCTCCGCTCATTGGCCAAATCGGAGGAGGCAAAACCACCATAAGCCATCTCATCGACATTGCTTCATTCCAGTCTCTGTCCAGCAAGGACCCCCAGACCGGAGAACCAATAGCCAAGGAGTTCGTTCGTGATTACGGCCTCATCATCTGTGATGAATGTCACCATGCAGCCGCACCACAGCTTGAGCTCGTCCTCAAATCCGCTCCAGCCAAATATGTATACGGCCTTTCCGCGACGCCCGAACGCTCGGACGGACTCACGCGAGCACTCTCAATGCTCTGCGGCCCGCTTCGCCATGTCATTGATCCAAAAACGCAAGCAATCCAACAGGGAATTCAGCGCGTTGTTAGGCCGCGTTTTACCGGAGTTCGACTACCCGCCTACGAACCAGGGGCGTCCTTTAATCAAGTTCTCGATCTCCTGTGTGCGCACACAGCGAGAAACGAAGCAATTGTCGACGATGCCCTCGAGACCGCGTCAAACGGTCGACATCCGCTTGTGCTATCCAAAAGGAAAAAACATGCCGAAGAGCTATGTAGGCTGCTTCAAAGCCGCGGACACGAACCTATACTCTTAACCGGAGAAATCGACGCCAAAGAAAGAAAGGCAATACTGAACAGCCTTCCCGGCTTCGAGCATGAGCATCGAATTATCATCGCAACCGAAGGCCTTCTGGGCGAGGGTTTCGACCTGTCTTACCTTGACACTCTGCTCATTGCCACACCGATATCTTGGGACGGCAGCATAACGCAGCAGGCAGGCAGGCTACATAGAAGTCACGAGGGCAAGCAGCGGGTTGAGATATTCGACTATGTTGATTTGTCGATACCCATGCTCGCGCACATGTACCAGAAGAGACTCAAGACCTACGCCAAGCTGGGGTATGAAGTCTTTGCAGCAAATGACAACAAACGGGCCGATCAAAACATCCTCGTTAGGCCGGCAAGGGCCGTGGAGGCCTTAGCGGATGACATCGAGCGCGCAACGAAAAGCATTTTTATTGCCGCGCCCTACGCATCCGCTGCATGCCTCGCAAAGCTCGCTGCCGTACTCACAGGCGCCGCCGCCCGTGGGATTGCCCTTGAGATTTCAATTGCCTCGACTCCGCCCAATGACGTGAAAGCGATTTTTACCGAGATGAACGTCGACTATTCCATCAAAGCCGAAGGGCGCCTGCGCGCGTCAGTAATTGACGAGGAAACCGTCTGGTACGGAACTATCCCGTTACTGGCCTTTCCTAAGAAAGAGGACTGCAGCATCCGTTTCAAAAGCAGCGAAGTTGCAGCCGAGCTTTTAAGCGAAATCCAGCGAAGAGGAGAACTGGAGGTCGCAGCCACGAACGGGACGTCTCCAACAGTTACGGTGGAATAGGGGCTGTTTTAGCCAATCGGCCGCGAATCAATCCCTATTTCCCCGCGAAACATAAGCGAGCAATCAGCCCTGCGGGCCCTGAAATAACTCCTCATGCGAGCCCATTCTCACCAGTCGGATCACAGGATTAGTCTTATGCGGCAAGTACAGAACGACCACATCGACCAAGCCATCGGATAGATGGAAATCGATGTGGCCGTTGTAGTTGCCGCCCGGGTTTGAAAGCTCGTGGGCACCATATTCCGCGGGAAGCGAGCCGTGAGCCGCAAGCTCTGCGACCGCCGCCTTAAACTCGGTTTTTAGCTGCGGATGGATGCGCATCGCCCGTTTGTAATCCGCCTTAAACTGAGCCTCGACCTTAATCTCAAACATCGCTAGTCCTCATCGAGGAATGATATAAGCTCATCAGCGTTATTGAATGACGGGCTGTCGTCCGGCAGAATCCCCAACTCATGAGCTTCGGCGATCACCATGGCACGCCTCGTTGCCTCGTTGGGCACCTCCGCCCTTCCTACGATCTCAAAAGGAATCTTTCGTTGATTTACCAGCTGCCGAACAGCAAGGTTGAGATACGAATTGAGACTCAGACCAACCGTATCCAAAAACTCAGTCGCCTGTTCCTTGAGCCCCTCTTCGATGCGAACCGTCGTAGGCTTAACCGTTGCAGTAGACATACGCGACCTCCTCGCTCTCGTCTTTTGCATCAGTATACCCAATTTAGAAGGCAGACTGATGTTAAATAGCATCAGCCTGCCTTCTCATCACTACAACGACAGGCACGCTCGCCCTACATCAGCCCGCTCAGGGCGATATCGACGGCCTCGTTGAGGTCGTCGGTAATGTGCACCAGCTCCGGATCGAGCGGGCTGATCATACCGGTGTCCATCACCGGGCCATTAAGCCAGTCGAACAGGCCCCGCCAGTACTCGGTGCCCACCAAAACGAGCGGCATGCGCTTTACCTTGTGCGTCTGCACCAGCGTGAGCACCTCGAACATCTCGTCGAGCGTGCCAAACCCGCCGGGAAACACAATAGCGCCCGAGCTGTATTTGACGAACATAGTCTTGCGCACAAAGAAGTAACGGAAGTCCATGCCAAGGTTCACGTATTTGTTGAGCCCGTGCTCGTGCGGAAGCTCGATACCCAAGCCGACCGACTTGCCGTTGACACTCGCCGCTCCCCTGTTGGCCGCCTCCATGACGCCGGGACCGCCGCCGGTGATAACCGCCACGCCGCGCTGGGCGATCTTGCGACCGACCGTGCGCGCCGCCTTGTAGAGCGGATCGGTCTTGGGCGTGCGGGCGCTGCCGAAGATGGTCACTGCAGGACCAAGCTCGGCAAGCGCGCCAAAACCATCGACAAACTCTGCCTGAATGCGCAGCACGCGCCACGGATCGGCATGCAGCCAGTCGGTCGACTCCTCGGGCGCCAGCAAGTTGGCATAGGTGTTGTCCTTAGGAATCATGGGGCCGCGCATGACCACGGGGCCGCGGCGGTACGTCTCGTCGTAGGCAGGCTCGCCCTCGACGTTTTCATTCTTAATCATGGGTACTCCTATCGAGAAAAAGAAAAACGGGCGGGGTCGACGCCATGCGCCAAACACCCGCCCGAACATCAACTATTCGGTATGGTACCCACGATGCATCAAGTGCTTGCAAGCTATCGGTCATCGGTCGCGCAGACGGTGTTAGCGAACGTGATGACCGGCCGGCGCTCGTCCCTTGCCGTTGCCCGCGCTTTGCAAGCGCCCGCGCCGCTCTTAGTAGTCCACCGCCGCAGGGCTGTTCATCCAGTCGCTCACAAACGCGCCGTAGCGGCCCTCGATAATGGCCTGGCGGGCGCGCTGCATAAGGTTGAGCAGGTAGTAGATGTTGTGCATCGAAAGCAGAATGCCGCCGAGCATCTCCTTCTGCGTGACCATGTGGCGGATGAGCGCGCGGCTGTAGCCGCCCGTGCACACCGGGCAGGTGCAGGTGGGGTCGATGGGGCCGTCGTCGTGCGCAAAGCGGGCGTTGCGGAAGTTGAGGCGGCCCTCGCTGGAGAATGCCGTGCCCATGCGGCCGGTGCGCGTCGGCAGCACGCAGTCGAACATGTCGATGCCCACGCCAACGCCGCGCACGAGCGTGGTAGGGTTGCCGACGCCCATGAGGTAGCGCGGCTTGTGCTTAGGCATGTACTCGGAAACCAGCGGCGCCAGCGTCTCGAACATGGTCTCGTGGTCCTCGCCCACCGAGTAGCCGCCGATGCCGTAACCGGGGAAGTCGCCGCACTCCTCCAGGTGGCGCAGCGATCGCAGGCGCAGATCCAGATGCATGCCACCCTGGACGATGCCAAAGAGTGCCTGGTCATCGCGGGTGTGAGCCTTGTAGCAGCGCTCGGCCCACATGCTCGACAGCTCCACGGCGCGCTCGACGTAGGCGCGCGTGGCGGGATAGCCGGGGCACTGATCGAGCTGCATGCAGATGTCGGAGCCGAGCTTCATGGCGATTGCCATGTTGTCCTCGGGCGTCCAGAACACGTGGCGGCCGTCGTAGTCATTGACGATAAAGCGCACGCCCTCGTCAGTGAGCTTGACGGCGTCGTTATGGCTAAACACCTGGAATCCGCCCGAGTCGGTGAGGATGGGGCCATGCCAGTTCATGAACTTATGCAGTCCGCCCAGCTCGGCGATGGTGTCCTCGCCGGGACGCATGGACAGGTGGTAGGTGTTGGCGAGCACAATCTGCGCACCGAGCTGCTTAACGGTCTCGGTGGGGATGCCCTTGACGTTTGCCTTGGTGCCCACGGGCATAAAGATCGGCGTCTCGATGTCGCCGTGCGGGGTGTGCAACACGCCGGCACGCGCGTGCGTCGTCGGGTCCTCGGCGATCAGGTCGAATTTAAAGAGGCTCTGGTCCATAAACTGGAACTCCTTGGTTGCGGTTCATACGCAGACCATTATACGAGCAACCAGCAAACCGCACCGACTCGACAGAAACTGGTGCATTAAATGACTAGTCGTTGGGGACAGTCTTCGCAGCCATCTTGCAAAGGAGTGTCCCAATCTGCCGGCACTCAGGGACTGTCCCCAAGTGCCGACAAGAGTGTCCCTTTCGACTAGTCATTTAAGAACATCCCCAACGACTACCCATGAGAGGCCTTCTGTCAACAACACAAACGCCGATGCTATGGCACCGACAGACACTATGACCCAATCCGAGGGCACTAAAAAGACAGGAGCCCCCGCTCGTGACCGCGGGTCGGGGCTGCGACAATGATGTTGAAGTGCCATAGGCGCAGCCGCGCCGCAACGAGGTTGGGAGGCTCCCATGCCAAAGTATTCTACCGCGTTCGGGATGGACGTCCACCTGAGGTCGACCACCGTCTGCGCCCTCGACGCGGACACCGGCGAGGCCGTGACGAGGAGGTTCCCCGGCAACCCCTGGGGCGAGATCGCCGGGTGGATGGATGGGTTCCCCGGGCCGTCGCTCGCGGCCTACGAGAGCGGCTACCCCGGCTTCGCCCCGCAAAGGGAGCTCGCCGGGCTCGGCGTCGAGTGCGTCGTCGCCGCGGTCTCGAAGATCCCCAGGTCGGCCGCCGACTCGGCCTCCAAGAACGACAGGAACGACGCCGCCAGGATGGCCAAGGCGATACTCGCCCACGACATCTCCCCCGTATGGGTCCCCTCCCCCGAGGTCGAAGGCATCAGGGACCTCGCCGGCGCCTACGACGGGGCGACCGCGCGCCTGGCGACCGCCAAGCAGCGGCTGCTCGCCTTCCTCGCAAGGCGGGGGTTCGTCTACGGCGGCACCACGCCCGCCGGCAACCCGAGGAAGTACTGGACCTACGACTTCCTGAGGTGGCTCGACAAGGTCAGGCCTGAGGACGATGGCGGGGTTCGGGCGCTCGCCGCCCTGAGGAACGAGGTCGAGGCCGCGGCGGAGGCCCGGGCGGACCTGCTCTCCGAGTACAGGGCAGCCGTGGATGCCAGCCCGATCGCCGCGGAGGCGGCCGCCCTCCAGTCGATCAAGGGCTGCGCCTTCGCGCTGGCCGCAGCCTTCTCGGCCGAGGTCGGCGACTTCACGAGGTTCCGTTCCGGAAGGCAGGTCACGGCCTATTTCGGCCTCGCGCCGAGTCAGAGGTCGAGTGGCGACTCCGTGCGGCTCGGAGGCATCAGCGGTGCGGGCAACGCGCTCGTGAGGAAGCTGGCCGTTGAGGGCTCATGGTGCTACGCCGCGGCACGGCACCAGCCGAAGCTCATGCCAAGGGACACGGGCGTGCCCCTCGAGATAAGGATGCACGGGAGGAAGGGGTCCGAGCGGCTCCTGCGGCGGCGCGAGGAGATGCTCGCCCGCGGCATGCCCGCGGCGAAGGCCAACGCGGCCACCGCGGCCGAGCTCGTGAGGTGGCTCTGGGCCCTCGGCATGATGTGCCGGGAGGGCGCGGAATAGACATAGCCCCCGTCCCGGCGAGCCGGGCGGCCTTCGGGGATACCCCCTATTTCGCTGTGCGCGCGGAGCCCTCCGCATGCGCCTCGACAGACTTGGGGAACCCCGCCGAAGGAATGGAGTGCGGGCCGACAGAACGGTATCCGCGGATATGAGACTGAGCCGAAGGCGTCGATGACATGCCGGGGGCGGACCGGGACGGGTTAACGGCAGGCCCCGCCGACCGATTGCAAGCGGTCGGCGGGGCCATTGTGGCTCTTGACAGCGGATTGGGTCATATGAGCGAAAACCCGCCAGAGCGAGCAAGGTGCCTTGAAACGAGGCGGCATTGACCTTCTGGTCATGCCGCCGAAGTTGAAAGGCAGATTGCCGCTCTGGCGGGTTTGCAGCGTCAACTGGTTACGCGGTTCGTAGAACCGCGTAACTGTTAGGGCCGCTGGCCCATGCCGCCCTCGAGGGTGACGGTCTCGCCGTTCATATACTTAAAGTCGGGGCCGCAGAGCTGAACGACCACGCGGCCGATCTCCTTCTCGACGTCGCCGTAGTGGCCCGCCGGCGGCATGTGGACGTTGGCCTTGAACGCCTCGGGATAGGCATCCTGGAAGTTCTCGAGCGCAGCGGTCCAAGCAAGCGGGCAAACGATATTGACGTTGATGCCGTCCTTGCCCCACTCGTTGGCGGCGACGCGAGTCAGGCCGCGGATGCCCTCCTTGGCGGCAGCATAGCTGCACTGGCCGTAGTTGCCAAACAGGCCGGCGCCCGAAGCAAAGTTGACCACGGAGCCCTTGGTCTCCTTCAGGTGCGGATAGGCCTTCTGCATGTACAGATAGGTGGCATACAGACCGGAATAAATGGCCAGGTTAAACTGATCCATGGTGTGGTCGGCGATGGTCACACCCGAGGCGCTGGCCTGAGCGTTGTTGACGACGGCGTCGATACGACCGAACTCCTCAATCGCCTTGTCGATAACGTTCTGCACGACGGCCTCGTTGTCCTGGCCGGCGGAGACATCGGCCTGAACAGGAAGAACCTTGACGCCGTACTCAGCCTCGAGAGACTCCTTGGCGGCCTCGAGCTTGGCGACGTTGCGGCCAGTGATGACGAGGTTCGCGCCCTCCTTGGCGTATGCGGTGGCGATGCCGTAGCCGATGGAGCCGCAGCCCCCATCCTTCAGGACAGCGCGCCCTGCGCCGGTAATGATGGCGGTTTTACCAGTTAAAAAGCCCATAAGTTGAAACCTCCTGTTTCGATGTCCCTCGGTGTTCTGCCGGGGGTCGTTCTATAGCCCGAGTATAGCAGAAAAGCGGAAAATTGTAAAATAGCTCTTTTGAATCATTTTTTCTTTGCTTGAGGAATGGCTCAGCTGCTCACTCGCGGTATTTTTCCATCAGTCCCTTTTGCAAAAAACTACGGCCCTGCCAGGATGCATTTCAGCGTCCCGGCAGGGCCGTGCTTTTGTTTTTCAGTGCTGGTGGAGATACGTCAGAATATCTTCCGGCTTTGCGGCCAGAGCATCGGCACCGGCGGCGGTCAGCTCTGCTTCGCCCCGGAAGCCCCAGAGAACGCCCAGAGCGGGCAGACCGGCATTGTGTCCCGTAAGGATGTCTACGTCGCTGTCGCCCACGAAAAGGGTGCTCTGCGGGTCTGCGCCGAGGTCAGCCATCAGAGAGTAGACGCCAGCCGGGTCGGGTTTGGTGGGAACACCGGGGCGGCTGCCCCGCACCAGCGAAAAGCTGTCCGAGCCGAAGTAGTGCTCGATGATCTTTCCACAAAAAGCGTCCGCTTTGTTGGAAAAAACGGCGGTCTGGACGCCCTCGACCTTCAGCGCGGCCAGCAGTTCCAGGATGCCGGGATAGGGGGCCGTTTTGTCTTCCTTGTGGGCGTCATACCGGGCCGAGAACTCGGCCAGCGTGGCGGCAAGCTGTTCGGGCGTCCTGGCGTTTTCCGGGGAAAAGCGCTCTACCAGCTTCGGGATGCCGTTGCCCACGAAGTGCTTGTAGGTCTCTACTGGAAAGGTCGGCCAGCCGTGCTGGGTGCAGACCCAGTTGGCCGCGTCGGCCAGGTCGTCGATGGTGTTCAGTAAGGTGCCGTCCAAATCGAAGAGAATGGTTTTTATCATGAGAATCAGACTTCCTTTTGTTTTATATTTCCTGCTCCAAAGCGTTGAGACAGGGCGCAGCGTCCCGCACGGGGATGCTGCGCACCTTGAGCCGCACCTGCCCGGGCAGAGCCAGCGTCAGCGTCATGCGCTGATAACGTGCCGCCCAGGGCGATTGGAAGGTGCGCAGGCAGACATCTGGGTGGAACACACAGATGCAGTGGAGATAAACACCCTTCTGCCGCCGCAGGGTGAACCGGCCCTCCCGGAGCCAGATGCCCTCGTTCAGCCAGCCCATCATCCCGCCCGCCAGAAAGACGGCAAATACCGCTGTCGGGATGAGCAGTGTCCCCGTGAGGGCAGGCAGGACGCTGCGGGAGACCAGAACCAGCAGAAGGCACAGCCCGAACGGGATGCCGGCAGGCGCAAAGAAAACGGCGCTGCGGTGGGTGAGGTCGTGCCGGGTGTCGGGCGGCATCCGGAATTCGGGCAGCAGCTCCCGGAACAGCTCTTCCTGCCCGGAGCGGTAGACGAAAAGCGGCAGTTCCGGGCGGCAGCTGCCTGCCACCACGAATACCGGCCAGCGCTTCATGAGCCGGGCGATGGGGGAGACGCGGACGTCCGCGTAGCTTATCTCACTGCTCCGCACCCGAAACTCGAACCGGGACAGCCAGCCGCCCCGGCTGCCCAGCTGGTCGGCAGTGTGCCAGACCGTATAATGGACGGTCTGGACAAAACTGCGGGCCAGACTGATGCCGAAGAGCGCCCCGGCCAGCACCAGCATCCACGCCGCACCGGCGGGCAGCCAGTGGGCCGCGAACCGGACGAGGATGTTCAGCCGGGAGAGGGCTACCGCCTCGGCGGTGAGGGGAAATGGCCGGCTCTGCCGGACGGCCAAATAGGTCAGCGCCAGCGTGGACAGACCGTTGGCACCCAAAACCACCAGCGCGGCCCGCTCGCCCCCGGCAGGGCGGTGGCAGACCGGGTCCCGGACAGGCATCAGGCGGTCAGCAAGCTCCTGCGCGTCTTCTTTGTGCAAATAAAGGGTGACGGATCGCCTGGCAGGCTGGCCCACCGGGTAGAGCACCACCCGGCTGGCCCCGAGCAGCCGAAAGAAAAGCGGCCGCTCAATGGTCAGTGCGGCCAGAGCTTCGGCCCGGATGATGCGCTCCCGCTTGGAGATGAACGCCCACCGCAGCCGGAGCACACCGGCCTCATCCAGCGCCCAGCTGCTGGCTTCCAGCAGGATGGAGCTGGCCCCGCAGAGGAAGAGCAGAAGCGCGGCGTCCTGCCGCAGAGCTGTGAGCAGAGCGTTCAGGCTGAACTCCAGCAGGGCGTTCGCCAGCGGCAGCAGGCAGACGACGACCGCCTTGCGCAGGAAGCGGAGGGCGGCGAGGGGATGGTAATGCCGTTGTCGGGTCATGGTGCATCCTCCGCCAGAATGTGGGCCAGAAGCCCGGCCTGCTGGGCCGGGATGGCGGGCAGAAAGAGCTTCGCGCCCGGGGCTGCCACGATGAGCAGCGAGACGCCTCCCAGCCGCAGCAGGGGTGTCCGGAGCAGCCGGACACTGGTAACGGCCCGGCGGGGAAGCACCTGCCGCACCGGCAGCGCAACGCCGGAGTAGACCGTTACGGTCCGTTCCCCCAGCACAGCAGCAAAGCTGCAGGCCCGCGCCCAGAGGCAGTAGACCAGAAAGCCCCAGAGCAGGCAGAAACCCGCTCCGGCGGCGACGCTCTGCCAGAACACGAAAGGCACAACGAACAGCCCCGGCACCGCCGCCCAGACGCAGAGGACGGCCCGGCCAGTAGGCGGGATGATGACGGCGGTGCGCCGCAGCTCCTGCTCCGTCACTTATCGCTGAGGCCCCAGGCCTCTGTCAGCTTGTGCAGGCTGTCGTCACGGGTCAGGCAGAGGATGTGGTCCCAGGGCAGCAGGATCGTGCTGCCGTGGGGGATGATGAACTCGGTGTCGCGGGTGATGCTGACCAGGATGGTGTCGCCCGGGATGGGGATGTCCATGATGGCCTTGCCCGCGTAGAGGAAATTCTCGGGCAGCAAGATCTCGTTCAGGCTGGCCGTGCCGCCGCCCAGAGAGAGGAGCTGGCGGATGGTATCCGTCTCGATCTCCCGCTCGAGAATATGGCTCAGGTTGTCGGTGCCGCAGACCACGGTGTCCACGCCGAGAGTGTGGAGCAGTTCGCGGTTCTTGGGGTTGGAGGC
>ERZ773134.3220-NODE-3220-length-10572-cov-15.193401_pt1 | contig 10572 bp, 8 predicted proteins | sample MGYA00580856_ERZ773134 | MGnify/ENA primary metagenome ERZ773134 (study PRJEB29015, sample SAMEA2737823) | human gut metagenome | biome: human gut; feature: human-associated habitat; material: faeces | place: China | collected 2012 ... | reverse complement strand
TGGTAAAGCACAGTTCGGCGGACAGCGTTTCGGTGAGATGGAGGTTTGGGCTCTGGAAGCTTTTGGAGCTGCTCATATCCTGCAGGAAATCCTGACCGTGAAGTCTGACGATGTAATGGGCCGTACCAAAACTTACGAGCATATCGTAAAAGGAGAGCCTATGCCTACCCCGGGTCTGCCCGAATCATTCAACGTATTGTTGCATGAGCTGAGAGGACTGGGATTAAGCGTGAACTTGATATAATGTAAAAAGCTATAAGCTAAAAGCTATAGGTAATAAGCCTTTAGCCTTTAGCTTTTAGCCTTTAACTTCAAAAATTATGGCTTTTAGAAAAGATAATAATACCAACAAGCCCAAGAGCTTTACAAAAATTGCTATCGGACTGGCCTCTCCTGAGGAAATTCTGGAACACTCCAGCGGACAGGTGTTGAAGCCCGAGACCATCAACTACCGTACTTATAAGCCTGAACGCGACGGTCTGTTCTGTGAGCGGATTTTCGGTCCGGTAAAGGATTACGAGTGCCATTGCGGTAAATACAAACGCATCCGTTATAAAGGTATCGTCTGCGACCGTTGTGGTGTGGAAGTGACGGAGAAAAAAGTACGCCGTGAACGGATGGGGCATATCCAGCTGGTCGTTCCGGTGGCTCATATCTGGTATTTCAAATCCCTCCCCAACAAGATCGGATATCTGTTAGGATTACCTTCCAAGAAATTGGATGCTGTCATTTACTACGAACGTTATATCGTGGTACAACCGGGTATTATGTCTGAAAAAGGAATCGCTGAGCTGGATATGCTCACGGAAGAGGAATACCTGGACATCGCAGATGCTCTGCCTGCCGACAATCAGCATCTGGACGATGACGATCCGAATAAATTTATCGCTAAGATGGGTGCCGAAGCGATTCAGATGTTGTTGGAACGTCTGAATTTGGACGATCTGTCTTACGAATTACGTCATAAAGCCAATACCGAGACTTCTCAGCAACGTAAAAACGAAGCGCTGAAACGTCTGCAAGTGGTAGAAGCTTTCCGTGAAAGCAAAGAGGTGAATAAACCCGAATGGATGATCGTGAAGGTGCTGGCTGTAATTCCACCGGAATTGCGTCCGTTGGTACCGTTGGACGGAGGACGTTTCGCTACTTCCGACCTGAACGATTTGTACCGTCGGGTCATTATCCGGAATAACCGTCTGAAACGGTTGATCGAAATTAAGGCGCCGGATGTGATCCTGCGTAATGAAAAACGAATGTTGCAGGAAGCTGTCGATTCATTGTTCGACAATTCACGTAAATCCAATGCCGTTAAGATCGAGAATAACCGCCCGTTGAAATCACTCTCCGACAGTTTGAAAGGTAAACAAGGACGTTTCCGTCAGAACTTGCTCGGTAAACGTGTCGACTATTCGGCCCGTTCGGTTATTGTGGTGGGTCCGGACCTGAAAATGCACGAATGTGGTTTGCCGAAAGATATGGCAGCCGAATTATATATGCCGTTTATCATCCGGAAGCTGATCGAACGGGGTATCGTGAAGACCGTGAAGAGTGCCAAGAAAATCGTAGACCGTCGTGATCCGGTGGTTTGGGATATTCTGGAAAACGTATTGAAAGGTCATCCGGTATTGTTGAACCGTGCTCCGACACTTCACCGTTTGGGTATTCAGGCTTTCCAGCCTAAGATGATCGAAGGTAAAGCTATCCAATTGCATCCGTTGGCATGTACAGCGTTCAATGCCGACTTTGATGGTGACCAGATGGCTGTTCACTTGCCTTTGAGCAATGAGGCAGTACTTGAAGCACAAATGTTGATGCTGGCTTCTCACAATATTCTGAATCCTGCAAATGGTGCTCCTATTACCGTTCCTTCACAGGATATGGTGCTTGGTTTGTACTATATCACCAAACTCCGTAAAGGCGCCAAAGGTGAGGGACTCACATTCTATGGACCCGAAGAAGCGTTGATAGCTTACAATGAAGGTAAAGTAGATATTCACGCTCCGGTGAAGGTTATCGTAAAAGACCTTGACGAAAATGGAAATATCGTTGATGTAATGCGTGAGACTTCAGTAGGTCGTGTAATTGTGAACGAAATTGTTCCGCCTGAAGTCGGATACATCAATACTATTATTTCAAAGAAATCATTGCGTGACATTATTAGTGCTGTAATCAAAGCTTGTGGTGTTGCTCGGACTGCTGACTTCCTTGATGGAATTAAAAATTTAGGCTACAAGATGGCCTTTCAGGGTGGTCTGTCATTCAACTTGGGTGATATCATTATCCCGAAAGAGAAAGAGACACTCGTTCAGAGAGGTTATGAAGAGGTAGAGCAGGTGATCAGTAACTATAATATGGGTTTCATCACCAATAATGAACGTTACAACCAGGTAATTGATATCTGGACACATGTAAACTCAGAATTGTCTAATATCTTGATGAAGACTATTTCTTCAGATGATCAGGGTTTCAACTCTGTGTACATGATGCTTGATTCCGGTGCCCGTGGTTCTAAAGAGCAGATCCGTCAGCTCTCCGGTATGCGTGGTTTGATGGCAAAACCGCAGAAGGCAGGTGCTGAAGGTGGTCAGATCATCGAGAATCCTATCTTGTCTAACTTTAAAGAGGGACTTTCTGTGTTGGAGTACTTTATCTCTACTCACGGTGCCCGTAAAGGTTTGGCGGATACCGCTTTGAAGACTGCCGATGCGGGATACTTGACTCGTCGTCTGGTTGACGTTTCGCATGATGTGATTATTAATGAAGAAGACTGCGGTACGCTTCGCGGACTGGTTTGTACTGACCTCAAGAACAATGACGAAGTTATTGCTACTCTGTACGAACGTATCCTCGGACGTGTATCCGTACACGATATTATTCATCCTCAGACCGGTGAATTACTGGTTGCCGGTGGTGAAGAAATTACAGAAGATATCGCCAAGAAGATTCAGGAATCTCCGATTGAAAGCGTTGAGATTCGTTCGGTATTGACTTGCGAATCGAAGAAGGGTGTTTGTGCGAAGTGTTACGGTCGTAACCTGGCTACGAACCATATGGTTCAGAAAGGTGAGGCTGTCGGTGTAATCGCTGCCCAGTCTATCGGTGAACCGGGTACACAGTTGACATTGCGTACATTCCATGCTGGTGGTACGGCTGCCAACATTGCGGCCAATGCAAGTATTGTTGCTAAAAATAATGCCCGTTTGGAATTTGAAGAACTCCGTACGGTAGATATTGTGGACGAAACTGGTGAGGCTGCCAAAGTGGTAGTAGGTCGTTTGGCTGAGGTTCGTTTCATTGATGTCAATACAGGCATTGTACTTTCTACCCATAACGTTCCTTACGGTTCTACACTTTATGTAGCCGATGGTGAAGTGGTAGAAAAAGGTAAACTGATTGCGAAATGGGATCCATTCAACGCTGTTATCATAACCGAAGCTACCGGTAAGATTGAGTTTGAGGGTGTCATTGAAAATGTTACTTATAAGATTGAATCGGATGAAGCGACCGGACTTCGAGAAATTATTATTATTGAGTCTAAAGATAAGACTAAAGTACCTTCGGCTCACATCCTGACCGAAGACGGTGATCTTATCCGTACATATAATTTACCTGTAGGTGGACACGTAGTGATCGAAAACGGCCAAAAGGTGAAAGCAGGTGAGGTAATCGTTAAGATTCCGCGTGCTGTGGGTAAGGCTGGTGATATTACCGGTGGTCTTCCCCGTGTTACTGAGTTGTTTGAAGCACGTAACCCGTCGAATCCTGCCGTCGTATCCGAAATCGATGGAGAGGTTACTATGGGTAAAGTGAAACGCGGTAATCGCGAAATCATCGTTACATCTAAGACCGGTGAAGTGAAGAAATACCTTGTTCCGCTGTCTAAGCAGATTCTGGTACAGGAGAATGACTACGTTCGTGCAGGTACTCCATTGTCCGATGGTGCTACGACTCCGGCTGATATTTTGGCTATTAAAGGTCCTACGGCTGTACAGGAATACATCGTGAATGAAGTTCAGGACGTATATCGTTTACAGGGTGTGAAGATCAATGATAAGCATTTTGAGATCATTGTTCGCCAGATGATGCGTAAAGTGACTATCGACGAACCGGGTGATACACGCTTCCTTGAACAGCAGGTAGTGGACAAACTCGAGTTCATGGAAGAGAACGACCGCATTTGGGGTAAGAAAGTGGTTGTAGATGCCGGAGATTCTGAAAACCTGAAAGCCGGTCAGATTGTCACAGCCCGCAAGTTGCGTGACGAAAACAGTATGCTGAAACGCCGTGACCTTAAACCGGTTGAGGTGCGTGATGCTGTTGCTGCAACTTCTACCCAGATTCTTCAGGGTATTACTCGTGCCGCATTGCAAACTTCAAGCTTCATGTCTGCCGCTTCTTTCCAGGAGACAACTAAGGTACTGAATGAGGCTGCTATCAATGGTAAGATAGATAAGTTGGAAGGTATGAAGGAGAATGTAATTTGCGGTCATTTGATTCCGGCCGGTACAGGTCTTCGCGAGTTTGACAAGATCATTGTAGGTTCTAAAGAAGAATACGATCGTATTCTGGCTAATAAGAAGACAGTGCTTGACTATAATGAAGTAGAATAATACAATTCAATTGACTATAGCTGAAAAAGAGCAATTGCCGTAAAGGTGATTGCTCTTTTTTTTAGTTTATGTTACGTTACCGGATGAAGCGATTGGTCAATTTGCTTTTTGACATTAGCCAAACGATGGCGTAACATGTCAGGAATACAATACAGGCCATACAAATAATTCGTACAGTATACGGCAGCAACTCTGTATCCAGTAAATCGTAAGCAATGAATACAAATACATAATGGCTCAGATAAATGCCGAATGCGAGTGATGCCATGTGTGATAACCTGTGGTTTGAAGGTACTTTTATCTTCTGTACGATTACAAAAACCGGGAAGGTCATCATAAATACGTTGATACCTGCAAAGTACCATACAATTTCCAGATAAGCATAATTTCCTGGGAAGTAATTTTGTGTGATGACGTACCCATAAGATGTGATCAGGTATCCTGTCAGAAACATTGGGATGGTAATACTCAATAGTTTCTTCCAACTCCATTTCAGTGGATATTTTGTGAGATAATAAGCTAGCAGAAGATATCCGATAAAACCGGAGAAATAATAAAAACTACCATAGTCATTCCAGTCACATACTCCCCATAGACCCATATTCCCGTAATTGCCCTGATAGCCTAGTGCTGGAGCGAACATTTTTACATACGGAGCAATCAGGCTGATTCCCCAAATGCCTAAGAATAATTTTAGTTCCTTCTTTGAAACTTTTTCCAACCAACCGCTAATAATAGGCATTATCAAATATAACCCAATCAACATATAAAGATACCACAACGGGACTGTGTCAAAATTGAAATTAAATATAAATGTATATAGTTTGAACCATAAAGCTTCAAGACTGTGATCTGGCATCGAGATCAGTGGATTTTGAGTATCGGGATTGATATAGTTCAGATATATGAAATACAAAACAGGCAAGACCAGTGACCAGAAAATCATTGGAGGGATCAGGCGTCCTATCCTTTTCTTATAGAACGCTGCCATGTCGGTTTGTACGGGTAATAGCAATACCCCGGTCATCATAACAAAAATGGGAACACACGGGCGCATCAGGCTTCCCAAAAACACTCCTGTTAAGAACGATTCCCGATTGGCATCAAATTGGCCGATAAATGCATCGCAACTATGCGAGAAAACAACAAAGAAACAGGCGAGTACCCTTAACAGGTCAATCCAACCTATATTCTCTTTCTTTTTTAATTCCATGATATAATTGATTTAAATGTGTTAATGTGAAAAATGTACAATCTGTGCTGCTGTCATTATTATTAAATTCATTCTATTGCCTTTACTTTGTTCAGGGTGGGTAATGTGTTCCCCCCGATAGAAGCCGGTTTACTTTGGAGCGTCTTGGTTGAATGCGTCGGAAACCTTGTTTTTGTATTGTGTATACCGTTCACGGAATGATAATGGCAATCGTCTTCTATGTTTGCGGTGAAATTTCTGATATGTGTTCTGGTGAATGATTTCTCTCCACTCGGACGGTTCCATATTACTTTTATGGAGTCCGATAATTATTCTGATAGAAATGGTGTGAAATAATATATTTTTCCAAGTTGTTGCAAACTTCTCACTTGGGCTGCTATAGTGTAATGTTTCCGTGTCGAGTGTGATGCCTCCTTCATACGAAAAAGAAGTCGGGATCCTTTTTGCATTCACCGTCCGGTGAGATTGTGTGATGATTTCCCCTTCTGTGGACGAGGAGTAATTGGAATAGATTTCTTCCAGTAGTAACAGCTGTTTTTTAGTAAGCCGACAGAGCGCTCTAAGGAGCATGGGCAACAAACAGATTCCTTCGTCCGATATTTTAAATTGCTTTTTTATACTGTAATTAATATTTTTCATAGGCCTTAAGATTTTCTTTTGGACAAAGATAATCTCTTTTACCAAGTGTTACAATGTGTCTATTCGAAAAACAGATCAGATTTTACTGTTTTCAGCGTCCGGTTTATCAATAGTCGTTAATTCCCTCTTTATTTACCGAACATTCCTGTGCCTGCAGCGTTCCTATATCAAAACAATATAAATCAAGCATTATGAATTTTATCTGGTACATTTTGATAGGTATCCTTGCCGGTTATTTTGCCGGTAAGATAATGCGTGGAGGAGGATTCGGCCTTTTGGTCAATCTCTTATTAGGGATTATAGGCGGTGTGCTGGGCGGTTGGGTGTTTGCCCTTCTGGGACTGGCAGCAACCGGAATTATCGGTAGTCTGATTACTTCGGTTGTCGGCGCGATCTTATTTCTCTGGATAGCCTCCTTCTTCAGCCGCTCCCGGTGAGGGGAGTATTTCTCGCAATGAGACAGTATCGTTTATTGTGGTTATATAAAAATTAATAGTTTATGGGAAGTGGAAATGCAAAATTCCTGGTAGGACTTGGAATCGGTTCTGCCATCGGTGCGCTGGTTTATCATTTTTCGCGCACGGCGAAAGCTAAAAAACTGAAAAATGATGTGTACAATGCTCTTCATGAAATAGAGGCTGATGCCGAACTGGCAGTAGTCGAAGCAAAAGACAAAGCCGTGAAGGCTGGTGCCAAAGTAGCCGGAAAAGTAGCTGATAAAGCGACTGAGGTGAAAGAAAAATTGACACCTAACTCTTGATAGTGAGCGGTAGATAATGAACGGTGAACGGTAAATTGGAATACACTAATTAATGTATTGAGTTTATCGTTCGCTGCTTATTGTTGATTACCGCTTTTAATATAGCCTGAGATAATTTAAAATCCATTCCTGTTTTTTCTTCAAATATCTGCTTTTTCCAGATATTGATTAAAAAATGCTTTGGATTCAAATAAAAAATTGTTTTCGTATGCCTTGCATTCTATGGAAAAGAGTGCAAGGCATTTGTCTTTACTATAAAACATAATCTGTATCTTTGTAGCAGAAGAATTAGAATCAATCAATAATAAAAGATATGGAAAATCAAAATCCCGATAATCAATTACAAATAGAATTAAAAGAGGAAGTGGCTCAAGGAACCTATGCGAATCTGGCTATCATTACACATTCAAGTTCGGAGTTTGTACTCGACTTTGTGCGTGTATTGCCCGGGTTGCCAAAAGCAGGGGTACAGTCGCGTGTGATTCTTGCTCCCGAACATGCCAAACGTTTGCAAAGGGCGCTTGAAGAAAATATAGCTAAATATGAACGTGCATTCGGTCCTATCCGATTGCAGGAAGACGGAGTGGATACTCCTCCCATATTAGATATAAAAGGAGAAGCCTGAAAATAAAAAGGGTGTAGCCATCCGGTGCGATGGGTGTAGCCATTCGAGAGGGAGGGTGTAGCCTTAATGTACGGATGGCTACACCTAAAAATCTTTCTGATGAAATGATTTTCCGGAAATAAGCTCTTAAAAATTAAAAAAAAGATGTAGTGCATTGATTATTCAAATATTATTCGTATTTTTGCAGCCCAAAATGTATAGTTACGAAATTAATATAACAATAATATAAATTAAAAAACAATTTAAAATGCCTACAATTCAGCAATTAGTAAGAAAAGGACGCGAAGTGCTGGTCGAGAAAAGTAAATCTCCGGCCTTGGATTCTTGTCCTCAAAGACGTGGCGTTTGCGTGAGAGTATATACTACTACTCCGAAAAAGCCGAACTCTGCAATGCGTAAAGTAGCTCGTGTGCGTTTGACTAACCAGAAAGAGGTGAACTCTTACATTCCGGGAGAAGGACACAACTTGCAGGAGCACTCAATCGTACTGGTTCGCGGTGGTCGTGTGAAAGACCTTCCGGGTGTACGTTACCACATCGTTCGCGGTACTCTTGATACAGCAGGTGTAGCCGGACGTACTCAGAGACGTTCTAAATACGGAGCTAAGCGTCCGAAACCGGGACAAGCAGCACCGGCTAAGAAGAAATAATCCGGAGTGATTCCGAATTCGATTTATTTTAATTAAAAGTAATAACTTTCGTTTTAGTTTGTTGGAATAAGCTATAAAGGTTGAGTAAATTCCCCGGAGGGGGAGTTGAAGACGTCAAGAAATAGACAACCAAGAACAAAAACATTATTTTTCGAACAAATGAGAAAAGCAAAACCAAAAAAACGCGTTATCCTTCCGGATCCCGTGTTCAATGACCAGAAGGTTTCTAAATTTGTAAACCATCTGATGTATGATGGAAAGAAGAACACTTCTTATGAAATCTTTTACGCTGCACTGGAAACAGTAAAAGCAAAACTTCCTAACGAAGAAAAAACTGCTCTTGAAATCTGGAAGAAAGCGTTAGATAACGTAACTCCTCAAGTTGAAGTAAAATCACGCCGTGTGGGTGGTGCAACTTTCCAGGTTCCTACCGAAATTCGCCCGGATCGTAAAGAATCAATCTCAATGAAGAACCTGATTCTGTTCGCTCGCAAGAGAGGCGGTAAATCTATGGCTGATAAATTGGCTGCTGAAATCATGGATGCATTCAATGAACAAGGCGGTGCTTTCAAACGTAAAGAAGATATGCACAGAATGGCTGAAGCTAACCGTGCATTTGCTCATTTCAGATTCTAATTACTATAAGAAATACCTATTTGATTAAAAACTTAAAGTAAAGGAAAAAGAAAATGGCAAAGAATGATTTACATTTGACTCGTAATATCGGTATCATGGCTCACATCGATGCCGGAAAGACAACAACTTCTGAACGTATCCTGTTCTACACCGGATTGACTCACAAAATCGGAGAGGTACACGATGGTGCTGCAACAATGGACTGGATGGAGCAAGAGCAGGAACGTGGTATTACTATCACTTCTGCCGCTACAACTACTCGTTGGAAGTATGCTGGTGATACTTATAAAATCAACCTGATTGACACTCCGGGACACGTGGACTTTACTGCTGAGGTAGAACGTTCACTTCGTATCCTTGATGGTGCTGTTGCTGCTTACTGTGCTGTAGGTGGTGTAGAACCTCAGTCGGAAACTGTATGGCGTCAGGCTGACAAATATAACGTACCGCGTATCGCTTACGTTAACAAAATGGACCGTTCGGGTGCTGACTTCTTTGAAGTTGTTCGCCAGATGAAGGCTGTTTTGGGTGCAAATCCGTGTCCGGTTGTTATTCCTATCGGTGCAGAAGAAAACTTCAAAGGATTGGTTGATCTGATCAAAATGAAAGCTATCTACTGGCACGATGAAACAATGGGTGCTGACTATACCATAGAAGAAATTCCTGCTAATCTCGTTGACGAAGCCAACGAATGGAGAGATAAAATGCTTGAAAAAGTAGCTGAATTTGATGATGCGTTGATGGAAAAATACTTTGATGATCCTTCTACTATTACAGAAGAAGAAGTATTGAGAGCTCTTCGCAATGCAACTGTTCAGATGGCTGTAGTTCCGATGTTGTGCGGTTCTTCATTCAAGAATAAGGGCGTACAGACTTTGCTTGACTATGTTTGTGCTTTCTTGCCTTCTCCGTTGGATGCTGAAAACGTAGTTGGTACAAACCCTGATACCGGTGCCGAAGAAGATCGTAAACCGAGCGAAGACGATAAAACTTCAGCTTTGGCATTTAAGATCGCTACTGACCCGTATGTAGGACGTTTGACTTTCTTCCGTGTATACTCTGGTAAGATTGAAGCCGGTTCTTATATCTACAACTCTCGTTCAGGTAAGAAAGAACGTGTTTCTCGTCTGTTCCAGATGCACTCAAACAAACAGAATCCGGTAGAAGTGATTGGTGCCGGTGATATTGGTGCCGGTGTAGGTTTCAAGGATATTCACACTGGTGATACACTGTGTGACGAAACAGCTCCGATCGTTCTTGAGTCAATGGACTTCCCGGAACCGGTAATCGGTATTGCTGTGGAACCGAAAACTCAGAAGGATATGGACAAACTGTCTAACGGTTTGGCTAAACTGGCTGAAGAAGACCCGACATTCACAGTGAAAACTGACGAACAGACAGGTCAGACAGTTATTTCCGGTATGGGTGAGCTTCACTTGG
>ERZ773134.3209-NODE-3209-length-10620-cov-3.143966_pt1 | contig 10620 bp, 10 predicted proteins | sample MGYA00580856_ERZ773134 | MGnify/ENA primary metagenome ERZ773134 (study PRJEB29015, sample SAMEA2737823) | human gut metagenome | biome: human gut; feature: human-associated habitat; material: faeces | place: China | collected 2012 ... | reverse complement strand
AATATTGGTTCGAAAAGTACGAATAAAAATCCGGATATTATTCATAAGAGATTGGTTTTATTCGTTTTCAAAAAATAATATTAGACCTCCAGATTCGAGAAACCCAACGTATATAATTTGAAGCATTTATTATATCCTTCGATGGTCGGATTTAGACCAGAATTCACATTGACAAACGTAATTTCTTCCAGATTCAAACCGGAACACAGAAAATATGAGACTTTTGCTTTGTCAATGGTCAAAAAAATGATATTTCCGATAATTCATGAAAGCAGAAAGTATCATGAAAACCACAGAAATCGATATTATCCCTAAATAGCCTTTAGCCTGAAAATAAGACATTTCGATCCAGCCTGAACAATATCCTATAAATAAAAGTAGTGCCGTAAACAGCAAACCATCAACCAAACCTGTATATAGCAGAAACAAACGTTTATTTTTGCCATACAACTTATATTTCCATCCATCCAGATTGATCGCCTCCCTTTTCTCCCATCCTAACAAAAGCCCTAATAAACTCATGACAAATAGCAATACAAAAATAGCTAGCCCAATAAATATCGACTTATCATGGATTATTTCCGGATTTTTAAAATAACCATATAGAAAATAACCACAGTATCCCAAACTAATGAGAAGAGCTATTTCCCATTCAAGACTATAACTCCTTTTTATCATTTTCAATTTCATGACCTTCCGTTTTAGTTTTCCACTCTTTTCTATTTTCCCAAAAATATGAAAAGCCTGTTGATATCTTCCTGACCTATTCCATATCCTAATCGATAAGACTTATTCTCATAATTAAATTGGACAGGTCCTTCAGCACCTCTTGTCCAAAAGACTTTCATTTTAATCCATATCGTTTCTTTATAATCGGATATTAATGAAAGATTATCCATAAACTCCTTCCTAAAAACCTGCTGTTTTAACTTAACACCTACCCGATTTTCAATAATTAAATATTTCTCATCAACAGTAATTGTTATTCTCCTAAATTCTTTATGCAAAATTATCTTCGATATAAAAAAGCCGTAAGCTCCACCTAACACAGCTGGTAAAACCCTCGAAGTATGGTGCATTCCCCATATATAGCTGCCCCCCAAAACAATAACCAAAGTAACCAAGACATTAAGAGAAGCGATCAACAAGTCTCTACGCGCTGGAACTTTTATGCTTAATTCTTTATTATTTGTATCCATATCTTATCTGATTATTTCATTCATAAAGAGGTTGCAACTGTTGTGCACAAAGCTGTTGTAAAGCGAATACTGCCACAAACAGCCAACAGAATGTTAGATTGAGTTTCCATGCGGTTATATTTTATATTCATCAATGGCTTTAAACATACGAATAAAAAATCAAATATCATTCATATTATAAAATATTAAACATGGAGATGCAATAATAAAATAACATCTCCATGTCAAGAAAGATTTTCTAGAATATGAATAGAAAAATAACTCTATTACTTTTTTATATCAAACTCATCCCATGTATAATATCCTGATGCAGGTGGATATGCTGAATTTTTAATCGCATTAATATAATTTTCACAATCACTCTCACCCTTCACCTTTATTTTCTTATAATTGACAGTCTGACTACCTAATTTCACATTAAACCATTTTGAGAATGAATAAACCTTTCCTGTCGCGTTATCCTTCATATCAAAAGAAACAACAGCTTTAAAATTTCCATGATAGAACTCTGTAGGTGACACATGTCTTATATCTTCATATACCGGATAATTTTCAACAAAAACAGAACCATATAGAGCACTAATTGTAGAATTACTTCCTGACGGCCTTCCAATAAGTATTTTAGAATAATATTTTTTATTTCCAATCCATCCAAACGGTTCTGGCTCATATCCACCGTATTCACCAACAGAAGAAGAACCGAATATATATGGATTATTATCTTCTGCTGCGATTTGCACATTAAAACTACTTATCGTTACTTTATTCCTGATAGCACTATTTATGATTAAATCGTTTTGGGTACAATCCAAATAATAGCGAAAATTATATACTCCCTTGTAAAAGGTTTGCGTATTAATATAAAAATCGTGAGAAATTCCTTCTATATTCAGAATTGGCATCTTACTCAGGTTCCATACGCCAAGCGATTCATTATATAGCGGCATATCATTAGGATTTGTTGAACAACCAGGAATGGGTAATTGTGAAACTGTTCCCCAACCAGGAAGCACCTGCTCCGCTTCGAAGGTAAACTTAGTATTAGAAGATAGGCGTAAATCAACTTTACCGACAGAAGGTTTACTTCCTCCTATTCCCAATATGGAACTGACAGCACCGGTCAACGCTTTAGCAGCAACCGAACCACCAGAGGTAAATATAGCCTGTAGGCCATTTTTCACACCGTCACCAATACCGGACATTGCTTTTCTTTTTATATTATTCCATAATCCTTTAAAAAAAGAATCATTTTTACTGATTCCTTCCTCTATCTTATCACCCAGACCTCGAACAACACCACCATTGTCGGCCACAATATTTGTTTTGGAATTGCTCTGCTTAAACATTTCACTGAGACTAATATTAAAATTAGAGGTAGGTGCCATAAATTCAACAGTTCCTGTTATTGAACCATCGGTCTTCCCGTCACCAGTTATAGTTGTTTTATTAACTGCCCATCCCATCATCTCAAAATTATATAGAGTTCCAACTGCAATAGATGGGTCATATGCACATTCAACTTCCAGACCATACCAATTATTGACCTGATACCCTTTCCCTATAAATTGTGTACCCATAACTGTTCCAGGAGGCGAAGTTATATAAGAAGGACTTGCAATCTTTTTTGTCATATCATCCGCAAACTCTGTTGTAAAATTTAACAGAGATGTTGATTTATCAACACGAATCCCCCAATACGAACTGCTAACTCCACCACCAGAAGCATTAGATAAAGCATAAACAAAAAAACGTAACAACCCTGTATGAGTATTATACAAAGCAAAATATTTATTTACCGTATTTTTTGTCAAATTACTGTAGACTAACACCCAATTATTCTCCCTCGAATAATATCGTTCGCTAAATATCGGACTATATGCATTAGGATCCAGCCATTCGTTCGGAATACCCAATGAGACTGTAGAACCTTTGGCCCAAGGTAATTCAATATTATCAGAACGACCTATATTAGGATTGTAAATTGGAAATTTATCCAACCTGTCCCACTCAAAATAGTCATCAAAGGCAGCTTTAGTTATAAGAGGTATTTCTCCTTCAGGTTCAGGGTTATCAGGTTCTGGTAAATCGTTATCCGTCTTACACTGACAAAAAACAACACCCAGAAAACTAATCATGGTAATTTTTAACAACCATGATCGATAGGCAAACAATTTCTTATTCATAGTATCTAATTTTATATGTTATCTACGATAATACAAATTCACCATACAAACAAACACCAGTCGCATCAGTAAAATAAACCGTGTATACTCCCGCCTCTTCTCCGCTTAAGTCAATATCCACTGAAGTCGTCTGCGGAGAAACGACTTGTTGATAAACCTGTCGGCCGTCTGAACTGACTACAGATATATTGACATCTCTCAATAATATGAGAAAATCAACATGGATTACACTATTATCCTGATTAACCATGAGATGAGAGGGATCTAAAAGGATAGAACGAACCCCACCAGTAGTATTTTTTGCTTTTCTTATTTTTACCTGATCTGCTTTCACGAAAAAAGTCGTGCTACAAATCATTGCAAGGGTTAACATTATACTAATCATTCTTGTTTTCATAACAATTATCGTTTAAAGTGACACCGCAAAACTAATAAGATACACATGAATATCATCCCTCTATTAACATATATTTAATCGATATGTTAATTTTGCAATAAGCTAATAATCAAGACAATACAAGACAACCTTTTAAGAAAAATCAATATTTCTTCTCCGATGATTAATATTTGGCAAATGCAGACCGATATGTTAACGGATTTAACCCTTGTTATTCAGCTTTTCCTCGATAAAAGTTATAATATCAGCGGCATCAGGAGCCTTCAATTTTTTTCGTATACTGGTCTTTCGGGTACGGACCGTATTAATTTGTTGTTTCATTATGCAGGCTATTTCAGTGGTATCCATATCAACTTTCAACAAGCAACAAAGTTGCATTTCCCGTTCATTCAAAACACCAGAATAAGCGACCTGCAATTTTTCGGCAAAACCATCATACAATATATTGATTGACACATAAAAATCTTCCCAATTCACCTCATTTGTACGTTGTTCTCCATAAAATAAACTATTAAATTTTTCAAGAAAGGTTTGATCTTTGTCTGATTTCTCATTGAGGTGGGACAAAACCTTTGTTATATTCAACTGCATGAGCAATGCTTTTCTTACCATTTTATTCTTTTCTTCTTCAGAAGAACCGGATAATACGACTTGCTTATCGGCATTACCGTTATTTTGATTTTCTTTTTCCATTTTTCGTAAAGCATCTACGGTCTCTTCCGCATTCGATAGATCCTGTTTCTTTTTCCATTTTTTGCAGACAATTACAATACCCAAAATGAACAACCCTAACGAAGCAATTCCGATAATCGTCGTAACTGCATAATATTGTATCAGATGTAATTTTTCATTCTCTTCCCGATACCTTATATAATTATAGATTCGCTCCGTTTCAGCCAACGAACTTTTACGTTGAAGTTGATAAATAGAATCAACACAAGTAACATATCGTTTCTGATTAAGAAATGCAGCCTCATAATTTCTATTTACTGCTTCCGTTTCCGCTAAGGCAGAATAATGAATAGCTTCCAATTCTATATCATTCGATGCTTCTACCATGGTTTTCACTTCATTCAACAACAGAAATGCAGAATCCGGCTCATTCAAATTTGCATAGATTTCAGATAAAACAATTTTTCGAGTTATCATTTCACTACTATCATTCTCCAATGACAAAGATCGCTGCAAATAACATTTTGCTTTTGGATATTGGCTATCTTCTCTCAAATAAACCCCTATATCATTATATATAGCAGCCATTTCTATCGTATCTTTCTGTTCGCGGGCAATATCTAATGCCTTCTCTAAATAAAAATAAGCACTGTCCCGATTGCCGTTTATCCCATATTCAGAGCCTATCGAATGTAGTAATGTACCTGTATACTTCTCTCCGGAAGTTTGACCGTAAATAGCATACGATGCTTTATAAGCCTCCAATGATTTATCAAAAGCATACTGCTTATCGTGTAACTCTCCTAAATAATAATTAGCCATCATCCCCAAAAGAGGGTCAGGTATCTCTCCTGCATATTCCGCCGCTTTCAGAAAATACAATCCGGATTCAAATAGCTTTCCGGCCTCTTCATAGACACGGCCTGCATAATAATTCGACCAGCCTTTTTGAGAAGCATTGCCTTGTTCTTTATAATATACCAATGATTTTAAAATAAGGGTGGTATCACGGGATAAATCCATATAACATTTATCCTTCGCCTTCGTATACATCAGCTGATAAGCGGCAAAGTCCGCCTGGTTCAATGTTTCCGGATGAGGGAAAGACGATAAAAGTGCCAATGCCCGATCCGGTTCATTCTCCATCAGAGAATCTGCCTGTTGTAATACTTTATCGAGTTGTCCTGAATGACAAGACAAAAGACCAATCACAATAATAATAAGGTAAACTTGCTTAAACGGTTTCATATTCAGAGCATTTAGATCAATGATTCTCGTTAATGCGGCAAATATAAGATTTTATAACCTGTTGGTAGAATTAAATCAGCGCATATTTAACTCTTCCGATCGGTTTTTCCTTTTTGAAATTAATATATTGCAGAAATAATTCTCGCCACCGTCAATCTCTTCAGCAATTCTTTCACGGATAGTATTGCAAAGGAATGCAGTGAACTTACGCCTGTCATTGTATTGCCTACGTGATATCAAATGGGGAAGTTCATTTCTGTATTCCTACAATAGGGCAAAGAAGTATGACTCGCTATCAATGCCAATCGCTTCTGATGTCATATGGGACAAACGCACCAATAGTTTTCTGGGCAGGAGTATTATTACTCCTGCTTTTGAATAATTGGATTTCAAGTTGGCTAAAAAATGGAAACTCTTAAAAATAAATCCTAAGAGACAGTTAGTATAAAGTAATTATGTCAACAAATTTTTTCAGTCAAATTACACAACCTTTAACTAGTATTTTTATGGGTTTAGGTATATTTCCTCTAATTAGAATTGTCTCTTGAAATTCTCCGATTTGTTTGGGACTGTAGGTTATGGTTATGTTATTCTGATCGCCTTTATTTATAGCTGTTTTATCATATTCGGTAGTTAAACATCCACATGAAGTATCAACGCCAATAATAACAAGGGGCTTATCTCCTATATTTTGAATTTCGAAAGAATATTTTGCTGTTTCTGATAAATTAATATTGCCAAAATCAATCAAATTTGTAGAGGCTAGAGCTGTCGTAGATATTTTGTGATAAATATCTTTTTTTTGCATCATATTTAAATATAGTTCTTTAATTTCAGAGTTATGTATAGGGTTTCCTATAGCTAAAACTTTATCTTGTTTGTCTAATAAAAAAGTTTGATAATCAAAGTTTTGTGGAAAGGAATTAAGTCTATTGATTGAATCGTTCATATCTATACAAACAGGATATTTGAAATCTGAAGCATATAATTCAGCCCTAATGTTTTTTATGTTTTGAGGGTGAAAGAAGAAGAGAAAACTAACATTACCAGGCATTACAGTATCTAAATAAGATATAAGTTCTTTCCATTGGCCAATTTTTAGTTTACAACTTATGCATCCTATAGAATCTATGTAAGTCAGAATTTTATATTGTGCATGGGAGGTGTCAAAAGTAACAGTATCCATCCCTAAAACTGTGTATATAGTATTAGTGGGATATTTAATCACTTTTCCTCTCCAGTCATTGATGACTTTTCTTGCAGAATCAGTATCTTTTTGCTGAAAACATGATGATAAAGTTAATATAAAAAAAATCAAAACGACATGCTTCATATATCTTATTTTTTAGAAATAATTTCAAATCTGCGTAAAGGTATTATATCCTCATTAAAATTTGGATTTAAAAAATGACTTTGGCTAATATATAACCCGTCTTTATCTACAAACATAATGAAAGGGTTATAGGTGTCTTTTGGCATCATTATTTCGTCTAACACTTGGAAGTCCTCATTCAATATCATGATGGTAAAAGTGTGACTTCCATATCTCATAAGTTCGCTGGGACTTATGTCTTCTTTGGATTCTATAGGGGGAAATGCAACACGGTAATACAGGTGTCTGTACGGGTCATACAAAAAAGGACCGTAACTTCCTTTTTGTAGCTTTTTCCAATAGGTGCCTATTGAAATAGATGATTTTTTAGGCATTTTGAAGTCTAATGTTGGTAAATATTTACTTTTTATTTTCAATTTGCGAACATGTTGGTGTGACATATCTGCGACATAAATATCATCCATGTTAAAAAATGAATAGACAAATCCGTTTCCATTGAAACATAGTTTAAAAGAAATGGATAAGAACTCTTTATTTTCTTCTTTTAACAGATTGTAGTATGTAAAAGGAAGTGTCTGAAATGCATGTGTTTGTATATTAAAAATGGCACACATCGGACTTTGCTGTAGTCGGATGTGGGGAGGATTCTCATGATCGACATATAACCCCAGGTAGATAGAATCTCCTACAATTTGGAAAGCATCGAATACGAAATGAATAGTTTTGCCATTTTCTGTTTTTCCTATAAAACGTTTTATTAGTTTGCCGTCCGAATTGATAAGAGTTATCCCCTCGGCATTTGTCTCGGTCAGATAAATCTCATTCAGTTTTTTAATTCGGAAACCAATAAATCTGCGTATGGATTCCGGTCCTTCCAATGGCATCGTCACTCTTTTGGCTAGTTTGCCTGTAGCCTTGTTATAGAATAACAGTTGAGGAAATGAACTGTGTTGAAACACAATAAATTCCGTTCCGGTACTGTCGGCAATAAGCTGTGGTGAATCGAGATTTTGAGTGGTCCAGGTATCTAATTTCAAGTTGATATAATTATCTGTGGGTTGTAATGTGTACAACTCTAATTGCTTCTTCTCATTAGCACACGATTGAAACAAAATAAAGAAAAAACAAATAATGGGTATAATACTATTAATCATATAATCATAAATGTAATGTTATTATCAAGAAGCAATGAGTGATAGCTATCACTCATTGCTTCTGATGGTTATTTACCAAGCAGGTACTTCTGGTTCTTTGTCTGGTTCTGGAGGAGTAATAATAACTTCATCATCACAAAGTGCACATGACTCAGATGATGTTGTTGGAGTACAAGTATACTCTTTTCCATTATCATGTCCATAACAGTTAGAACTTTTGAGAGAAATACTTAGAGCTGATACATTAGGATCAACATCAGAGTGTGCGCTTTGAGCCCTTGAGTAGTTGGCAACAAAAACTGTTGTACTTAATAAAAGAACAGCAGTGGATAATAAAATTTTCTTTTGCATACTATTCTATTTTTAAATGTTTACAAAAATATGAATGCATTATCAAATAATGGCATCAATTATATTAATTATAAATAAATGTATGGATATTTGCCATTTTTTACCTATAATATGAATTTCTTCAGCCTTCATTCGTAGCGCATAAATCAATACAAATTAGAATGAGATTCTTTCGCGGAATTTCAAGGTTTCCCTTTCATCGGTTAAAATAAACCCGTAATGGTTTTGAAGAAAGCAAAATTTTCTTGCAACACAGCAGTTTTATCCTTATCTTCGCTTGTCAAAGTTATTACTTCATTACCAACCATTTACCCCATTCTCTTCTTTGAAACAACCGTTACATTTCAGCGGCCGATAATTATCAGCCGTATGGTTGATAATTATGAACCAAACGGTTGATGATTGTCCGCCAATCGGTTGATGGTTATCAACCATTGATTAGCTGCCGTAGTAATTCTGTTTAGTACGTATAGTAAATCCAAAAACATCGGGATCTATTTTATATTTGTTCAGGAACAAAGAAACGGTTTCTCATCCTCCTTATACATATCATATATCATCCCAATAAAATAATTCATATCTTTGCCGGAAAAGTATACAAAAATCGTATGGGAATAGGAAAATGGATCGGCGGCATTATCGGATTTATGGCTTTAGGGCCTTTGGGCGCTCTGGCCGGAATCGTATTCGGCTCTTTGTTTGATGAAGGGATCAATCAGGCGGGACAGGCATACGGCGGAAGGAGTTATGAAAGTGAACCCTCCCCGGAAGACAGATACACGGGCCAGCGGAACAGCTTCCTTTTCTCCATGCTCGTGATGGCATCGTACATCATCAAAGCCGACGGGCGGATCATGCACAGTGAAATGGAGTTTGTGCGCCAGTTCCTCAGAAGAAATTTCGGAGAAATGGCCGTATCCCAGGGGGAACAGATTTTACTGAACCTTTTCGAACAACAGAAACGCATGGACCGTGAAAATCCGATGGCTTTCAAAAATACCATTCGGGAATGCGGAACACAGATCGCATACAACCTGAGTTACGAAGAACGCCTACAACTCCTGGCTTTTCTGGCTCAGATCGCCAAAAGCGACGGACATGTATGCGCGGAAGAGATAGAAGCTCTCAAAGAAGTAGCCTTATCCATGGGATTATCGGACAGAGAGGTCGAGTCGATGCTTAATCTGGAAACAAATACGCTGGAAGAGGCTTACAAGGTTCTTGAAATAACACCGGAAGCAACCAACGAAGAAGTACGTGCCGCCTATCGCCGGCTTGCCCTGAAACACCATCCGGACAAAGTGGCCGCCTTAGGAGAAGATATCCACAAAGCAGCCAACGAAAAATTCCAGCGCATCAATGATGCTAAGGCAAAAATTTATAAAGCACGGGGGATGAATTGATTTTTTTAATCGTATTTTTGCACACTGTTAGGATAATTGTATAATTAATAAAGTATCTATGTCACACGAAGCAATCGCCTGCATCCTGCAACAGGAGGCTGAAGCAGTACTGAATATCCCGGTAACCTCCGGCTATGAAGAAGCAGTAACTCTTATTGTCAAATATGTTCACGAACTGGGAGGAAAACTGATTACCAGCGGAATGGGAAAAGCCGGCCAGATTGCCATGAACATTGCTACAACTTTTTGTTCCACCGGTATTCCATCTGTCTTTCTGCACCCCAGCGAAGCGCAACACGGGGATTTAGGTATTTTACAAAAGAATGATTTACTCCTGTTGATCTCCAACTCGGGCAAGACACGGGAGATTGTGGAATTAACCCGTCTGGCTCATAATCTGGATCCGGATTTGAAGTTTATTGTTATTACCGGCAATCCAGACAGTCCGTTGGCAAAAGAGTCGGATGTTTGTCTTAGTACCGGTAAGCCGGCTGAAGTCTGTGTGTTAGGCATGACTCCTACTACCTCTACCACTGCCATGACAGTGATCGGAGATATATTGGTGGTACAAACCATGAAAGAAACCGGATTTACGATCGCCGAATATTCAAAACGCCATCATGGTGGTTATCTGGGAGAAAAATCAAGATCACTATGCGAAAAGTAATCGGTATCGGAGA
>ERZ773134.3199-NODE-3199-length-10654-cov-44.549863_pt1 | contig 10654 bp, 10 predicted proteins | sample MGYA00580856_ERZ773134 | MGnify/ENA primary metagenome ERZ773134 (study PRJEB29015, sample SAMEA2737823) | human gut metagenome | biome: human gut; feature: human-associated habitat; material: faeces | place: China | collected 2012 ... | reverse complement strand
TCTGAGGTATTTTCAATTTTCAACATCCACATTTTTTATTATACAGGAAGCTCCTAAAAATCATCTGTCAGATAACTATACCACAGGCGAAAGCGGTTTGTCACGGGAGAGTCGACCTGAAGTGCGGTAAAAGTGGATATCTGTATGGCTGAACTGTTAGACAAAAACCGACATTTTACTTGCCCGAATTATAAAAATATAGTAGTATTAATTTTTAAAGGAGAGGAAATTATGTGGTATTGGATTATAGTAGCTTTACTTGTGTCGGGCTGTGCCGCGATGTTGTTTGTATCGTTTTCGGGAATCAAACAGAGCAAAGCGGAGTTGGCGCGGGCAGAAGGAAGAGGAAGAAAAAAACGTCGGGATGAATATGAAGATGAGTATGAGGCGGAAGTCCGCACGCGTTCAAAACGAGAACGAGAGGCGCAAGCGTATGCAAAGGATCAGCGCCCGAAACGTAAGAAACGCCGCTGGAAGATCATTCTGGAAGATATTGACAGTTGGGAAAAATATAGCTTTACATTTTGCGACAGCGTAGGGATCGGCAGAGGAAAGGACGGAAGCATGTATGAGAGATATCTTCCGCTCACTTCTGACGGAAGGATCTCCAAGCTTCATTGTGTAATCATACATAAGAATGACAAATTATATGTAAAAGACGAGGATTCGAGAAACGGTACATATTTAAACGGTGTCCGTATCGACCGGCCGATGGAGATCCAAAGAGACGATATTATCGGAGTCGGGGAGACGCGGCTTGAAGTGCAGAGGATTTTGCGTGAGAGCGATTAAACACAGCATATAGAAAAGAACAGTCCGTTTTGCGGGAAGGCAGACAGTTGCCGCACTGTAAAGCGGGCTGTTTGCCGTATAGGAAGCGGCGCGTTTTTGGCAGTCACATTTTCGGGGAATGAACATATAGTACACATATAATATCAGTTCGGGAGTGAGTGCGATGAACGAAAAACTGCCTTATTATATGGCTTATCCGATGCCCTTTTCTTTTGATGACGAGCGGATCGAGAGAATGGATCTTGAATATTTGAAAAGTATGTATCCGAAGATTCCGAAACGGATTCTTCCGTATGTAGAAGAAGAATGCGACCGTATGGAATACGAAAACAGTATGGTGTACGACGCATATCCTGATAAACTGCAGTTGAAGCTGATGTGCACGCGGGTGTGTGACAATATCAGACGGCATGAACATATTTGCCGGGAAGAGGATGAGAAGGAGGAAGATTTATCCGAAGATGAAGCAATAACTATGGAGAATCTGAGGGATCTTGTGGAGGTAATGCTGTTTCAGGAGTTATACAAACGCCGTTGTGACCACAGAAGATGTTGTCGCAGATTTTTTAAATAAGCGGAACTGTTTTATGCAAGTTTTGTGAGGCGAAGCGGAACTGTTTGGCAAAAAATATGTTTTAGTTGAAAATTACATGAAATATTTGCTTGAATTTTATGTATATTTTACAGAAATTTTCAAAGAAGCTCTCTTGATTTACTATTAAGATGAAATGTGATAAAATAAATAAGATATAGTAATGTATATTAGGTGGGGAATAAAATAAGGCGGAGAATACATATGAAAAAAAATTTGATTTTTATAGGGATGCCCGCAGTAGGAAAGAGTACGGTCGGCATCGTTGTGGCGAAGCGTCTCGGAATGCAGTTTATCGATACAGATCTGTTGATCCAGGAGCAGGAGAAGAAACTTTTGTGTGAGATTATAGCCGAAGTGGGAGAAGATGGGTTTATTGAGATCGAAAACAGGGTGAATGCAGACGTCGATGCGGAAAACGCGGTCATTTCCCCGGGCGGAAGTGTGATTTATTGCGAAGAGGCGATGAAACATTATAAAAATATCGGAACGGTCGTATATTTGAAAGCGTCTTATCAGACAATAAAAAAGAGAATCCGCAATCCGAAAAAGCGCGGAGTTGTTCTGCGCGACGGACAGACGTTTCGGCAGCTTTATGAAGAGCGCGTGAAGTTCTTTGAAAAATATGCGGATATTACGATCTGTGAAGACGGATGCGAGATCGAAGATACGATAGAAAATGTCCTGGAAGAAGTAAAAAAACTTGACAATGTACAGTGAACAACACTAGAATGATACGTTGACAAAAGTTGGGATTTAAAAAAAGCCGGATATGTGGTAGAATAAAAACGGCAGACTGAAAAGATATTATAAAGAATATAAGATAGAAAAGAGATATAGAAAAAACGTACGGGAAAGTACAAGTATGATAATAAAATCTAAACAGAGGTGTGATATGGAACAATATATCATAAAAGGCGGAAATCCGCTTGTCGGAGAAGTGGAGATCGGCGGCGCGAAAAATGCGGCGCTTGCAATTTTGGCGGCTGCAATCATGACGGATGAGACTGTTCAGATCGATAATCTTCCTGATGTGAATGATGTGAATGTGATGTTGGAAGCGATCGAGGGAATCGGCGCGATGGTGCAGAGGATCGATCGTCATACAGTAAAGATCAACGGAAGTACGATCGGCGATTTTAATATAGAGTATGATTACATTAAGAAGATCAGAGCGTCTTACTATTTGCTGGGAGCTCTTCTCGGGAAATATAAAAGGGCGGAAGTCGCGCTGCCGGGAGGATGCAATATCGGAAGCAGACCGATCGATCAGCATTTGAAAGGATTTCGGGCTCTTGGAGCGGACGTTGATATTGAACACGGCAAGATTGTCGCAGAGGCGGAGAAACTTCGTGGAACGCATTTGTATTTTGATGTTGTGACAGTCGGGGCAACGATCAATGTGATGATGGCGGCTGCTATGTCCGAAGGTCTTACGATCATGGAAAACGTGGCGAAAGAGCCGCATGTTGTTGATGTGGCAAACTTTTTAAACAGCATGGGCGCGAATATCAGAGGCGCAGGTACTGACGTGATCAAGATTCGCGGCGTGAGATCGCTTCATAAGACGGAGTATTCCATCATACCGGATCAGATCGAAGCGGGAACATTTATGTTTGCGGCTGCGGCGACAAAAGGAGACGTAACGGTATTGAACGTAATTCCGAAGCATCTTGATGCGACGATCTCTAAATTAGTGGATATCGGATGCGAAGTGGAAGAGTTTGACGATGCGGTTCGCGTTGTTGCAAAGAAGCGTCTGAGGTGTACCCAGGTGAAGACGCTTCCGTATCCGGGATATCCGACGGATATGCAGCCTCAGATCGGGGTGGCGCTCGCTTTGGCAAAAGGAACGAGTACGATCACGGAAAGTATTTTTGAGAATCGTTTCAAATATCTCGGTGAACTGGCCCGTATGGGAGCACAGGTAAAAGTGGAAGGCAATTCTGCGACGATTGAAGGCGTTGAGCGGTTTTCGGCTGCTCGTGTGAGCGCGCCGGATCTTCGCGCGGGAGCAGCGCTTTGCATTGCGGGTCTTGCGGCGGAAGGCATTACGATCGTGGATGATATCGTTTATATTCAGAGAGGATATGAGCGGTTTGAAGAGAAACTTAGAGGGCTCGGCGCTATGATCGAGCGTGTATCCAGTGAAAAAGAGATTCAGAAGTTTAAATTGAAAGTTGGTTAAAAAAAGGCAGAACCGAGAAACGGTTCTGCCTTTTGGCTCTTTCGGCGATGGAAGATATAAAAAGAAAAAGTGCGGTTTCCGGGAAGTGGAAAGGAAACTGCACTTTTGGCGTTTTGGATAGTTTTTATCGGATTTTTCGAGTGGACTCCCGTACTTTTAATTCTACAGGGAGAAGGATCTGCTGTTTTAATACGGAGTTGCTTTTGATCTGACGAATCAACACTTCTGCCGCCAGTTTTCCCATTTCGGCAGAAGGAAGCCGGACGGTTGTCAGGGCAGGCGAAAAATTCTTGGAAAGGGAGATGTCATTAAAGCCGACGACACCGATGTCCTGAGGACATTTTAAGTTCAGCTTTTTAAGCTGAGAAAGGATGGCGCTTGCCAGAGAATCCGAACCGGCGAAGATCACTTCGGTTTCGGGATGCTTTGAGAGCAGTTCCTTTACCTGTGCCGCACATACTTTTGAATCCCAGTCGCAGTTATAGATCAGTTCGGGATCGTAAGGAATATTATTTGCCCGAAGCGTTTCACGGAAGATCATCATGCGGCAGCAGGAGTCGAAGTCGGATGGGGCGGATGAGTTGGAAGCGCCGCCGATGTAGGCGATCTTTTTGTAACCGCATTTGATAATGTGGTCGAAGATCAGTTGGTTTGCATATACGGTGTTGTATCCTATATTGCAGTATCCGTCAATATAGTTGTCGACAAATACGATTTTTTTATTGAGCGTTGTAATAAATTCAAGAGTTTCGGGCGGAATTTCCGTAATGATCAGTCCGTCCAGTTCCGAAAGCTGCTTTTTGAGTCCGGGAGTCATATTATGCAGCTGGGAATAGCTTACGATCAGGGAAATAAACGCATTGTGAGATGCGCAGTAAGATTGGATCCCTCCCAGAATATCATTGAAATAAGGATCGGAGTAACTATAAGTAAGAGACATGATGCAGCCGATGTGGAGCTGACTTTTTTTTCCTGTATACTGATAATGAAGTTCCTCTGCTGTTTTCAGAACGCGTTCTCTTGTTTCCTGACTTGCCCGAAAATCGGGATCGTTAGAAAGAATTTTGGAAACAGTAGTAATGGAAACGTTTGCCGCTTTTGCGACTTCTCTAATTGTAGCCATAATATCCCTCCTTGTTTAGTAAACATAGTATCACAAAAAATAGAGAATGTAAACCTAAATTTTATGTAAATTATCAACAAAAAATAAAGTTTAGTAAACAAAATAGGTTAAAATAACTATAAAAGCCAGACAAAAATAAAATAATTTGTTAAAATTACTTGAAAATAAATAAAACAAATATTATTATCTAGATAAACAAAGACAGATTGTTTAGTAAACGGAGGTGCAACATGAAAAAATTTACATTTATAGGAGCAGGATCTTTGGATTTTACAAAAGATCTTGTAAGAGACATTCTTACGTTCGAGGCATTTCGGGATGCGGAACTTATGTTGATGGACATTGATCCGAAACGTCTTGAATATGCGGTAAAAGGAGTACAGAAAATCGTAGATGCCGGAAAATATCCGGCAGTAGTAAAAGGAACGCAGGACCGGAAAGAAGCATTGAAAGATGCGGATGGCGTTCTGATCACGATTTTGCAGGGAGGTGTGGAAGTATGGCGTCATGATATCGAGATTCCGAAGAAATATAATGTAGATATTTGTGTAGGAGATACGCGTGGCCCGTCCGGTATTTTCCGTTTTTTGAGAACGGCTCCGGTGCTTCTCGATATTATAAGAGACTGTGAAGAGGTATGTCCGAACGCGGTAGTTCTCAATTATACGAATCCGATGGCAATGCTCGTAAGTTATCTGCAGTCGATGTCTGACATGAATATTACAGGATTATGTCACAGTGTTCAGGGAACGGCGGAAATGCTTGCAAAATGGATCGGAGCAGAAGAAAAGCAGGTTCGTTATACATGTGCAGGAATCAATCATCAGGCGTTTTATCTTGATTTTGAAGTGGATGGAAAAGATGCTTATCCGGATCTTTATAAAGCAATCGAAAGAGAAGAAGTGGCGGCTGAAGAACCTGTCAGAATCGAAATGTTCAAGAAGCTTGGATATTTTAATACAGAATCGTCGGGACATAATTCGGAATATGTGGCATGGTTTAGAAAACGTCCCGATCTGATCGAAAAATATTGTACTCACGGAACAGGATGGAATCCGGGAGCGTACGGATTTATACTGGATGAGTATTTAGGACGGGAAGATACATGGGAAAAGGAATATACGGACTGGCTTGAAAACGGAGAAGTCGATCTTGAAAGAGGAGAGGAATACGCTTCCAATATTTTCAACGCAGTGTTCGGCGATCACACACCTTACTTCTTTAACGGAAACCTGAAAAACCATGGTTATATTACAAATGTGAAACAAGGCGTATGTGTGGAAGTTCCGACAGTCGCAACAGAAGCGGGAATCGTTCCGATCAAACAGATCACGCTTCCGGATCATCTGGCAGTGCTTGTAAATAATTCGGCGCTGATCGAAGACCTTGCCGTGAAAGCTGCCATTGAAGGCGATCCGAACCTTGTATTCCAGGCTGTTTTGTATGATCCGCTTACAAGCGCGGTCTGCAGCATGGATGAAATCCTGAACATGGTTCAGGAGATGCTTGATAAAAATGCAGAGTATTTGAGTTACTTTAAGTCGTTAAAGATAAATATGGAGGTGCTTCATGAAAAAGAGAATCGTTAGTTTAATATTATGTGGGCTCATGGTATTTTCAGCGGCAGGATGTTCAGGCGGCGGAGAAAATAAAGCAGGAAAAGACGACGTTACACTGACAATGTGGACACATATCAATGAGCCGTGGAATGCGGCATATAAAGATGCGATCAAAGAGTTTGAATCGGAAAATGAAGGCGTTCGGATTAAACTTGAGACGTTCCCATATGATGAGTTTGAATCAAAAGTACAGACCGCTTTGATCGATGGTGAAGGCGGAGCGGATATTTATGAATTGTGGGGAGGCTGGGCATTAGATTTTACTCCTTACGGAACATTGATGGAACTGCCGGAGGAAATGGCAGAAAAAGTGAGAGAAGAAAATTACGAGCCGACATACGGAGCACTTGAGTATGAGGATAAAATGTATGGTATCCCGTTGGAATATAATATCGAGTACGGCGGAATGCTTGTGAACGATACATTGCTCAAGGCGAAGGGGCTTACTGTTCCGAAAACATGGGAAGAACTTCGTAAAACGGCAATCGAAGGAACAGAGCACGACGGCAATATTTTCCAGTGCAAAGGTTTTGATTTTGTGAACTGGGATTCTGTGCCATATTATTTCCTTGCCTTTATCCTTCAGCAGGATGCGGATTACATGACGGCGGACGGAAAATTCGACGTGACGACAGATGCGGCTAAGACAGCGTTTAATGAACTTGCGACAATGGTAACAGAAGATAAAGTTACAGATCTTGAAGGACTGACAGGCGGAGCGGATATGGAAGGTTATCAGCAGTTATATGCCGGACGCAACATGATCGTACCGCGCGGACCGTGGACGATCTCCGAAGGAGAACAGTCATTCGGATTAAAACTCGGCACGGATTTTGATTATGCAGCTATGCCGCAGTATGGAAACAATCAGAAATTTGCTTCGGAAAACGGATGGTCGCTGGCGGTAAGTTCCAGTTGTAAAGAACAGGAAATCGCTTTGAAATTCCTTGAATATCTGTATCAGGATGATGTTATGTTAGAGCATAACATACGCTGCACACAGATTCCGGCAAAGAAAAGTCTGGCTCAGAGCGAAGAGTACAAAAAAGAAGTTCCGTACGCGGACGTTCTTGTAGGAATTCTCGATCAGGGACAGTTTATCGGAAACTTTAACACGGATCGTCTGAAAGAAACAATCAACAATACGTTTGTTTCCTATTGTTCCGGGGAATACGGATCGTTGGACGAGGCGATGGAAGATATGAATACGAAACTGAATGGAATACTGGAATAAAATAAAAAGACTGCCGTAAAACGGCAGTCTGACTCACAAGGGGGTGCGTCATGAAAAATAAAAAATTTGTAGGGACGGTCATGGTACCGGCTATGCTGCATATGTTTGTATTTATCGTTATCCCGATCGTGATAGGTCTTGTGATTTCTTTCTTTAACTATAATCCACTCAGTTCAGACAATAAATTTATAGGACTGGAAAACTTTGTAAGGCTTGTTCAAGACGCGGATTTTCGTAAGGCGCTTTTAAATACGCTGTTATTCGTGCTCATCACGGTTACTTTGAATATCGGCATCGCGCTCGTTGTGGCGCAGATGATCTCATGGTTTAAATCAAATAAGGTGAGAAGTTTTTTCCGTATGGTATTTTTCCTGCCGTGTATTGCGCCTATGGTTGCAACATCCGTTGTATTTGCCCGTTCTATCTTCCCGACGACAACAGGATTTCTGAACGTGGCTCTGAACAAGATCGGGATCGACTCGATCAACTGGCTCGGAGATCCGAAAGTAGTGATGATCTCACTTATTATTTATACGATCTGGGTAGACGTCGGTTATAACGTGATCCTGTTTTCGGCAGGTATTGACGGAATTCCTTCTTATGTGTATGAGGCGGCAGATCTGGACGGAGCGAGCGAATGGGTAAAATTCCGCAAGATTACATGGCCTTTGCTCGGAAGAAGCTTTCAGTTTGTCATTGTACAGACGTTGATCTCACATTTTCAGATGTTTGCGCAGTTTGCAGTGCTCATTTTGAAAGACGGCCCTCAGAATTCAGGACTTGTTCTTTCAAGATATATTTACAAGATGGCGTTTGAGTATAAAGACATGGGATATGCATCGGCTGTGTCGCTTGTTCTCTTTGTCATTATTATGACACTGTCATTGATCGAGCAGAAGAAGAGCGCGGTAGACTGGGAGTATTAGGAGGCATATTATGAAAATGTTAAAAGACAAAAAGAACAGAAAACTAAGGATTATTTCATTCGTGATTTTGTTTTTGGCAGCGATCGTGTTTCTTGCGCCGTATTTTTGGATGCTTTCCAATTCCTTTAAATCTACGAAAGAGATTTTGCTGGAGCCTACGAATATGCTGCCGAAGCAGTTTACGCTTGACGGATATGTGAAAGTGATTACAGATTCGCCGTTTTTCAGATGGATGGGAAATTCGCTTTTTGTAACGGTTATTGATACGCTTGTCGTTTTGTTTACGAGCTCTTTGATCGGATTTGTGCTGTCGAAATATAAATTCAAACTGAACAAATTTTTGTTTTATGTAATATTGATCACAATGATGATGCCGACGGCGGCAATGATGATCCCGAACTTTTTGCTTATATCAAAACTGGGATGGTATGATAAGATCATTTCTCTTGTTGTGCCTACGTTTGTAAATGCATTTGGAATTTTCCTGTGCAAACAGTTTATCGACGATATGCCGAAGGAACTTTTCGAGTGTGCGATGCTTGATAATGCGGGGCCGTTTACGATCTATCGAAAGATCGTGCTTCCGGGAATCCGCCCGGCGCTCGGAAGTCTGACGATCTTTACCTTTTTAGGATTGTGGAATGATTACCAGACGCCGTTGATCTATTTGAACAGCTCGGAAAATATGACTCTGCCTCTTGCAATGTCGTATTTTTCAACTCAGCATTTATCGGATCTTTCGGCGACGATGGCTGCCGCTTCCCTTATTATGATTCCTGCGTCGATCGTATTTATTATATTCCAGAAGCAGTTCATCAAAGGAATTACGATGACCGGAATGAAATAACGAAAAATGTGGAAAAGAAAAAGTTAAAAAAGCAAGAAGTATAAAGATAAAATGTAAATGCTAAGAACATAAAAAGAGGAAAACATAAAAAAGAGAATCAGAAGGGGTGATTCTGTATGGAATTGGAAAAATTTGATCCTGTCTGCGCCGCAGTGCTGAAAAAAACAGAAATTGAAAAACCGGCATATCCGGTGATAGATTTCCATATGCATATGGGAAAAATGCTGTTGGGCGAATCGTATGAAACAAAGTATGACACGAAGGAATATGTCCGGGAACTGCAAGATGCCGGCGTTGTATGCGCTGTGAATATGGATGGATATTTCGGAAAAGATCTGGAAAAGATGCAAAAGAAACAAGAAGGATTCGAGGAAATGTTTTTTAATTTTATGCAGCTTGATTTTTCTGCGTATGATGATCCTGATTTTTGCGATAAAACGAAAAAGGAAATAGAAAAGCTGGATGATGACGTCATGCAGTTCATTGTGGATGACTTAAAAAGTGGAGGTAAACATTTTGAATATATTAATTCAAATATCGAAAATCAAATATCGATACTCAGTAGCGAAACTTTAACCGGTATTTCCTTTACTGCATCAGCTTTTAAAAATGCATCAACCATTTATATCTATCCAACATACGAGTTTACTTCTAATAAACAACCTCGCGGAAAAGACAGTTTTTCTTTTCAATTAGGCGCTGCTATGAGACCGTATGAATATGGTGGAAAATTATGGTACAAAGATAATACTATGAACGATTGGAAAGTCGGAGGAACTCTTACTGCAAATAATCAGCAATTATCTGGTGCTGAATTTTCAGGGAGTCAACTAGGAACACCCGACTATGCCATGAAGCTTAAAGGTGTTACATACTGTCACGCTACTGCAGGTAATAGCAGTGATAAAAGAATTGTAATGGGATACTTATATAATCCCCAGAAAACCGGCTACAGTATCTCTTTTTCCTACAACGGTGGTGGAATTAGCTACTCTCCATCAGGAACAGCCTATACTGCATATAAAACAATGAACCTAAGTTATTAAACTTTCATTCACCACATACAAGTACATTTAATTTCTAATTACTCTTTCAAAGTAACAATTTGCCTATCCAGAAGCACAAATTTCTCTGATAGGCAAATTGTGTTTAAGGTATTTTCAAGTAATTTAAGTAAAATCATGAGCAAGTCGCCATTACTCGTAGAAAAACGGGCAGATTATGAATGTTTTAGGAATTGCAGGAACAAAAAGTACAGAACAACCATTCAAAAAAACTTTTAAATCCGGCATCAACTGAATAAAGCCATAAATAAGAGGTAACTCATTATGAA
>ERZ773134.3194-NODE-3194-length-10670-cov-3.070937_pt1 | contig 10670 bp, 9 predicted proteins | sample MGYA00580856_ERZ773134 | MGnify/ENA primary metagenome ERZ773134 (study PRJEB29015, sample SAMEA2737823) | human gut metagenome | biome: human gut; feature: human-associated habitat; material: faeces | place: China | collected 2012 ... | reverse complement strand
AATCCACCGTTGAATTCGGATGTCCTTTCCCATTTGATATCCGGATTAGGTAATAAACCGGGAGTCAGAGTCGATTGTCCTATATAAGGATTGCCTTTTTCATAAAATTGTCTGTAGACGAAATCGTTGATGTTGGTAGAACCGGTTTGTCCCCAACTGAAACGTAATTTCAGATCGTCGACTTTTTCTGCATCGGCCATGAAATTTTCGCTGCTCATCCGCCATCCCAGGGATATAGAAGGGAAATAACCTCTTTGATTACCGGGGCCGAATTTGGAAGAGGCATCAGAACGGAAATTGATTTCTGCCAGATATTTGTCGAGATAATTATAGCTGGCACGGGCATAAATGGAATTGAGGGCACTTTTGGACTTTGCGTCTCCGATGCAGTGTGTTTCTGTTGCAGACCCCGCATTATTCAGGACTTCATCATCCGGGAAGCCCATGTAGTAATGCGAAGTATATTCACTAAAAGAACGGTCCCAACCATAGCCGACCATAAAACTGAAATAATGGTCTTCTATCTGGAAATTATAGTCGGCCCTGAAGTTGATCGAAGTATTGGCGGCTTTGCTGCGGTCGTCCTGAAGGGTGGACATGCCTCCGCCTCCCCAATCGTCTTGGGCGACCAGCGGGTTGTAATTACTATACTGATCCTGAAACATAGAGATATTGATATCTCCTCTGATTTTCAAACCGTTGAAGATTTTGTATTCCAGATAACTGTTTCCCAGGAATTGATAAGATTCTTTTTTGTTTTTATTTTGCCGGTTTGCGACTGGATTGGCTAAACCTACGGGGAAACCCCAGGTCAGAGTTCCGTCGATGCGGTATAATTCTCCCGTTTCATCGTATACGGGTACATCGGGTCTGACATTCCATTCTCGGGTAATACCCATTTCTTCGCCTGCAGCTCCGCTATGGCGTTTGGTCATTGTATAACCCAGGGCTGCTCCTACTTTGAAGCGTTTCGAGACATCCGAGTCAAAGGACAGACGACTGTTGTAACGTTGCATATCGTCGTTGATAAACAAACCTTCCTGGTCGATTGCATTGAAAGAAAAGGAGTAATTGGATAATTTTCCACCTCCGCGGATAGCCAGATTATACATGTGAGTCAGTGCATTCTTATTATTGGTCTCATCTACCCAATTGGTATTTTCTTCACCGAAAGCCTCGTCTTTTAATCCGTCGAATATCATATTTCCGTAATTATCATAGGAAGTATTGGCCATATAATCGATTGCAGGATAGATTTGGCCGTATATGATATTATCGTCTGTGATTTGTGCTTTGTTGATGGCTCCGAGTGTATTTTTAATGATTAATTCCTGGAGATTTTTAAATTTAGTTGTGTTTAATGGTTTGAATTTTTTAATTTGGTTACCGACACTCAAGGTATATCCCAGACTGATTTTCATTTGTTCGTTGCGGTGACCGTCCTTGGTTTTGATGATGACTACTCCGTTGGCTCCTCTGGAACCATAAATAGCTGTTGCGGCAGCGTCTTTCAATACGTCGATACTTTCGATGTCGTTGGGGGAAAGAGTTGAAAGCGGATTCAGCATATTCAGGCTGCGCTCGACAAAGAAAGGTACACCGTCGACGACATACAAGGGTTCATTATTGTTTTGCGATTTTAACGGGGAAGTGATTCCCCGGATGTTTAAAGTTGCTTTGGCACCTGGTTCTCCTGAGTTTTGATTGACCAATACCCCCTTCACTGCTCCACCTAGCATGTTGTCGAAAGTCGTGGCTCCGTTGGCATATTTTTCCAGGTCTTTCGCTTTGACCGACGATACGGAACTGGTCAGGTTTCTTGCCGACTTGCTTCCGTAACCGATAACTACAACGTCTTGCAATTCAACCTGATCTTCTTCCATGACGACATTATGACGGACATCTTCCGTTGCCGGAAAGTTATAGGTGACTTTTTTCATTCCGATAAAAGAATAGACGATTTCCACCGCATTACCTTTGAGGATGGCAAGCTGATAGTTACCATTGATATCGGAAGAAGTACCAATGTCCGAGTTACCGATGAAGACCGTTACTCCCGGTAAAACATTTCCGTTTTTGTCCTTGATATTACCGGAAAGTTTCACTCTTTCCTGTTTGACTTGAGGAAGATCGCCTACCGGACGAGGGGTGATATAAATAACGTCGCTTTCATAAGCACACTGATAAGGCGTGTTTTTGAAGATATGGTCTAAAATTTCGTCTACTTGCTTCTGTTGGGCGTTAACGTCAAAGCGTTTTAGTTGGGCGACATCCTGTTCGTTATAAACGAACCGCAACCCGGTTTGTTTCCAGATTTCCTGTAATAGCGTATTGACGTCACATTGCTTTAAATTCAAAGTGACGACTTGCTTTTGAGAGTATCCGGAAGCAAAACCTCCCAAGGTGAATACCAGCATAAAAATTGAGAATAACTTCATAATCCTGACAATTTTTAATCTTTTTAAGTCCGAAAGGACAAAGATTCGTTTACATTCCATAAATTTGTATTTTAAGGTAAAACAATCCGACAGCCTACAGTTAGCTTTGTCCGCTGTCTTTTTATCTGATTGCAGCTGGGAATGGTGGTACATTCCCGGCTGTTTATTTTGAATAAACGAACATTTATTTTACCGTCACGGTCCGGCCTTTGATGATGAAACGGGCGGTGGAAATTTTTTCAAAATAGTGGAAAAGTTCCGATACCTCTTTATATCTGGTCATCATACCTGACAGGTGAATATTTTTAGTTTGCTCGTTGAGGTAGAATACGTCCAGATCGTACCATCTGGCTAATTTATTCATGATCGATTCCAAGGACTCGTTTTGGAACATGAAATTTCCGTCTTTCCAGGTGATATAAGGTAAAACATCCACTTCTTCAATCGTTAGTTTCCCGGAGGAGGTATAGGCTGCCTTTTGGGAAGGGTTTAGGTGAGTCTCCTGGTCGTGGTGGCGGATACTGACGCTACCGCTGACCAGAACGGTTTCGATGTTGTCTTTATTTTGAGTACTGATATTGAATTGGGTACCATATACTTTGACTTCAATATCGCCGACTTCGACAATAAAAGGCTGTTTTTCATTTTTAGCAACTTTAAAATAGCCTTCTCCCTGAAGTTTTACTCTTCTTTCCAGGCTTGAGAAAACTGTTGGGTATCGGAGTTCTGTCTCTGCATTCAACCATACTTCGGTCCCGTCTGCCAGTTTGATTTTGAATTCTCCACCTCTGGGGATTTCGAGTCGGTTTATCAGGTTTGCAGTCGAAATGTTGGCTGATTCTGCGTAATTCAAGACTCCTTCATTGGAAATACGGATTAGTGTTCCATCTTTTTCCTTTAACTCCTGCGAAGTGGTGTTTACGGGAATCGCAGTTCCGGAAGAAAGATGCAGAATCGCCTTTGACGAACCCGGATGAATCGGAACTTCGGCTAAAGTCGGAATCAGTGAAGGGGTATGGATCAGGTAAAAGGAAAGTCCGCCTCCGAGCAGAATCAGGGCGATGGCTGCAACTCGGATAAAAAGACGGCGGATATGACGCCGTTTCAGACAGGATGCAAATTCAATATATTGACCTTGAATACGGCCGGATTGGATAGCAGCCTGAAGGTGAATGTGATGCCGACGGAATCTTTCGAAGTACCTTTGATGTTCAGGATCGTGTCCCAACCATTCTTTCAGAAGCTGTTCTTCCTCTACGGCGTTTTCCTGTAAGAGATGCTTTAAAAGTAATTGATCGATGTTGTCTTTATTTAGCATATCGGTTGCATTTATCCATAGTACGGGAAAATATTAATTTTCATTGAATGGAAAAGACAACTTTTTTTGAAATAGTTGAAAAAATAATTATAATGAATTGGAATTTAATCTTTTGTGTTTTTGGTTTTTTATCTTTTTTTTGTCGGATAAAAGCAAAAACAGGATGATATTTTGGGTTATATCGGGATAGGCCTGACGAATTTTTTTGAGGGCGTTGACTAAAAGCGTATTCACCGTAGCGATAGAAATGCCTAGTTTAGCTGCAGTTTCTTTATAATGTAATCCTTGTAAATAGATACATTGCATGATTTGACGGCTTCTTTCGGGAAGCTTATCGATTTCGTTTTTGACCCGGGCCAATACTTCTTCTTCCAGGGTATCGTATTCTTCCCAGGCTTTGTCGGAAGACTTCAGATCGGTAGCATGGCGCAGGGGATCTTTTTTTTCCATCCGGTCGAATGCCAGATTGCGTACAGAAGTGTAAAGAAAAGATTTGAAGGTGGTTGCTTGTAGTGAGGTTTGGGTCCTTTTTTCCCATAAACGGATAAAAAAGTCCTGTACCAGATCTTCCGACTGGGGAATGTTGTTCAGGAAAGAAGCCGCCCATAGTACCAAAGGCTTGTAATATCTGGTAAACAAATATTCCATGCCTTTCTCCTCGCCTTGATTGAGGAGTGAACATATGGTACTGTCCGGTATTTGCATTATCTGTATTTATCGTTTTACCAGCTTCCACTGGCCCCGCCACCGCCGAAACTCCCTCCGCCGAAACCTCCGAAGCTTCCGCTACCTCCGCTGAAAGAACCGAAATTGCTGCCGCCACCGCCGAAACCTCCGAAAAATATGGGAGGGATTCCTCCACTTCCATGGCTACCTGTGGTATACCCTTTTTTTCTTCGGAAAAACAGAGGCAGGAGAAATAGGATCAAGATAGGAATGATGATCACTTCGGCACTGCCATTTCCGTTTTTGCGGGCATATTGTTCGGCTGTAAATTCCCCACCGGCAAGCTGCATGAGTACATCTGTCGCTTTGTTAATTCCCCGGTAATAATTGTTTTGTTGAAATTCAGGTATAATTTCGTTCCGGATGATTCTCGAAGCGATGGCATCCGGAATGACTCCTTCCAATCCATATCCGACGGCAATGGCTACTTGTCCTTTTTCTGTCCTGCTCTTGGGCTTGATCAGAAGTAAGACTCCGTTGTCTTTTCCTTTTTGGCCGACTCCCCATTTTTCAGCTAAACGCTGGGCATAATCGCTGGGGGCGTAGCCTTGTAGGGTGGGGACGGTTACTATTGCGATCTGGGTGGAAGAAGTGTCGTTAAAATTTCTCAATTTTTGTTCCAATGCTTGTTGTTGCTGTGGACTGAACAGCTGAGTGAAATCATTGACTATCCGTTTGGGGCGCATCGGTTCGGGTAGATCCTGAGCCTGTAAAAAGGAAGTAATGCATATAAAGAAAATAAGGACTGATCGTTTCATGTTTAATTTTTAAATGAGATATCGTCCGACAGTTCGTTGACATCGTCTGCCTGATAGGGAAAAAAAACTTTTAGCTGCTGTCCTGCAGTCAGGACAGCTTCGCAAACTCCCTCGCAAATCTGTCCTGATTTGAATTTTTCTATCATATTGTTTTTTATGTCATCCCAAAAATGGTCCGGCACTTTCGCATTGATCCCTGCATCTCCCAATATCGCCAATTGTTTATCTTCTAATGCGACGTAAATCAGTACACCGTTCCGCAAGGCTGTCTTATGCATTTTCAAGTCGGCAAAGACCTGGGCTGCACGGTCGAGTACATTCTTCCGGCAATGATTTTCGAAATGGATCCGGATTTCGCCGGAAGTATCTTTTTCTGCTTGCCGGATGGCGGCAACCATAGCGGTCTTCTGAGCCGGGGTGAAAAAATCGGATGGTTTCATTGCTCAAAATTCTACTTTAGGAGCATTTTCAGCTCCTGCATTGGCTTCAAAATAGGGTTTGGAGGTGAATCCGAACATTCCGGCTACCAGGTTTCTGGGGAATTGCAGGATGAAAGCATTGTAGCTGCGGGCGACATCGTTGAATTTCCGGCGTTCTACTGCTATCCGGTTTTCCGTTCCTTCGAGCTGGGCTTGCAAATCAAGAAAGTTTTGGTTAGCCTTCAGATCCGGATAATTTTCAGAAATAGCCATCAATCGGGATAAAGCGGAGGATAATTCCCCTTGTACGTTACTTAATTTTTTTAGGGTCGCTTCGTCGAGCTGGTCGATATTCAATTGCATCTGAGTGGCTTTTGCCCGGGAATTGACCAGACCGCTGAATTTCGACTACTTCGGTCAGTGTATTTTCTTCGTGTGAAGCATACCCTTTCACTGTATTGACCAGATTGGGGATCAGATCCAGGCGCCGTTGATATTGGTTTTCCACATTCGACCATTGGGCCGATACGGCTTCGCGCATATTGACCATACCGTTGTAAGCCCCTTTAAACCAAAAGAAAATACTCAATACAACTACAGCGATAACGATTAAAACAATGTATCCCTTTTTCATGTGTTTATAAATTTTGTCAATAAAATTTTATGTTTTTTTAAAACAATTATTTCTCACAGATACAAAGTTAATGATTTCTGTGATTTGCCTGTGAAGATAGGCCGAGAAATATTTCTATTGTTTTATAAAGAGGAGGATTTTAAATTTAAAACGACGATTACCGGATTAGCATCTTCGGTCAGGTTGCGGAGGGCTGGGATAGCTGAAAGTTGTTCCGGTTGGATAAAATGAAAGAAAACCGGGGCCGGTAAAACCATCAAACCTTGATTTTCTACTATCTCCCGGGGGATATAGGGTATTGTGTGGTCGATATCGTTGACAAGGGTATCGCATACAGTGGCGGTCCGACGGGTTAAGTCCAGTTGAATCATGTATTGTTTCTGATCGATAACGATGAGATCCAGAACGGTTTTACCTAAGGAAATGAAATTGTGAAAATAAGGGAAGGTGATCGGGTTCGAAAGCGATTTTTTGAATTGCTCCGGGCTTTGATTATGACAGTAATCCAGGGATATTTTACGGGTAATGCCGCTTTTACCCAAAAAATAGAGGGTGTCACTACCGGGACAACTGAATATAACCTCCTGGCTGGAGAAATCGGATAAATGATTGCTCGTACCGAAAGAGATAGAATCGAAAGGACTGATCCGAATTTCGTTTTCCAATTTCCCTTGTTTGTCATATAGGGAGACAGTTCGCCCGTCCGAAATGATAATACTATTCTCCAGTACGTTAAATTCCATATTGAAGGATCGGTTTTGTATCAATGTTTTCAGGTAGTTTCCGTTCTTGTCGTAAGCCATGACGATGTGGCCTTTACCGTTATCGCCCGATACATAGATCACAGAATCACCGATGGAACTTTTTACTTTGAAGATACTGCTGTATTCGTTTGCTCCCCGTCCCCGGTTGTTATGCTGGGAGAGGTATTGCCCGTGGCGGTTGAAAACATAAAGGGTGTTTTCGGCGATAAGATAATAACGGCCGTTATGATAAGTGACCGATTGTACGTTGGCTATCAAAGCGGTATCTGGAGTTTCCAAAGGAATATAACGGATCCTGTCGAATAGTTCGGATAATTGTAATATCTTGTTATTGCTGAGATCGGTGTGAATATCGGCCGGGCTTTGGGGACGAGGTGAGCAAGACAGATACAGAACGATCATGAATAGGAGATATACGATAGGGGTTTTCATAACGGTATAAAAAAACATGCCGGTCTTTTATGATACGATCAATAAAGTCAGATAGGTGATATACAGGGTTAAAAATAAGGCACCCTCCCAGCGGTTGATCTGTCTTCCCTTGCCGGTGAAAACAAAAATAAACAGCAGGACGGAAACTCCGATATTGACCCATAAATCGGTTACACTATCCGTTGTTACCTTCAGAGGGGATATGCCGGCCGAAGCTCCCAGGATCAGGAAGGTATTGAAGATATTCGAACCCACGACATTTCCGATGGCTATATCTGCGTTTTTCTTGCGGGCAGCGATCAAGGAAGTGGCTAATTCCGGCAGGGAGGTTCCGATAGAGATAATGGTCAATCCGATGATTCGTTCCGAAATACCTGCCATCTGAGCCAGACTGACTGCTCCGTCAACCAATAAGCGTCCTCCTCCGACGAGGCCGGCTAGACCTAACAAAATAAAAAGTGCAGATTTCTTCAGGCTGTAAGGTTTTATATTTACTTCTTCGGTTTCCTGACCACCCCGTTGGGCAATAAATAAGGTGTAGGCGATAAAAACGGCAAAAAAGCAAAGTAAACAAAATCCTTCTGCCCGGGTGATGATACCTGCCGGCTCACCGTTCGCCAATATCAGGATAAGAACCGCTGCCAGTACAGCCAGCGGAATTTCAATCCATGTCGTGGATCTTTTGATTCCGATAGGGACGAATAAGGCGGTTACTCCCAGGATTGCCATGATGTTGAATATGTTGCTTCCCAGAACATTACCTAATGCCAGCGCGGAACTTCCTTCGATCGATGAAATGATATTCACTACAAGTTCCGGAGTCGAGGTACCGAAGGCTACTACCGTCAGACCGATAACGATATTCGGTACTTTCAGCCGATGGGCCAGTGCTGCACCACCATCGACCAGCAAATTGGCTCCATACACTAAAATAATAAACCCTGCTAATAAGTAAATGATATTTAGTAACATAAATCAATAAAAAGTTAATCTTTGGTCCAAATACGCAGATTCAGGTTTAAATCATGAATAATTTGAAATAGATTGACCAAGGTCCCGAATTCCCGTTTCAGTTTATCCGTATTCAACTGGCATTCCCAAATGTTGGTTTCAAAATGATTCGTTTGATCGGGAATGGCGATAATGACAGAAGAATCCCTGAAACTTACCGTTATTTTCCCCGGAAACCTGGAATCGAGTTCGAGTAATCTTTCCATTAAATTAGGAGTGAGGATGTATCGGGCTTCTACCTGATCTGTAGAGAATACGTCGAACTGCTTTTCAAAGTTCGGATTTTCCAGTTTGACTCTCTGTTTGCCCAGGTTGAGTTTGAACCAGGAGTTACGGAAAACAACCGTTTGGCCCTGAAAGTTTTTGTTGAAGTCGGCTATAAAAAAGAAACCTCTGAAAATATCTATCCAGTGTTCCTGCCTGCGGCCTTTGGAATCGGTCGTGACCCGTTTTTCTTCGGCTATAATTTCCGAACAGATAAAACTGGTTTTATCGATTTTTCCGCAAATCAGATCTTCACTGCGATAACGGTCGGGTGAGGTATTGAATAACTGGCTGTTCATAAAGACCGATTCTGCGATTCCGCTTTCCGGCCGGTAACTTGCTTCCTGGCAAAGATAGGAAATAATGGATGAGATGATATTTTCTTTATAATAAGCACATAATTCTCCCGACTTGGACTGAATACAAGAAAATAGTACGATCAAGCCGAGAATACAGGCGATAAGGATACCCGGCCATCCCCCTCCGATAATCAGGCTGACGACAACTCCTGCGACAAGGGTAATACCTCCCGCTATCAGCCCGTTTTTCGTTCCTTTCGCTTTTAATTGCAGTCTCTTATCTTCTGCTTGTCGGATTCGGGATTGCAATTGTTCATAAATATCCTGAAAGTTTTGTTCCATAACTGTGGATTAAGATCGGAACAATTTTTTTACATCCGGATTCACTTTTTCCTCCTCCGGAATAGCGAATACTTCTTTTTTGGTAAAACTGAACAGGTTGGCAATGATGTTGGATGGAAAGGTCATCACCGAATTGTTGTAATCCGTAACAGCTGCATTATAGGTCCGGCGGGAAGCCGAAAGTTGTTCTTCTGTCTCGTTCAGTGTTTTTTGAAGTTGCATGAAATTTTCCGAAGACCGTAAGGCCGGATAGTTTTCAGCTACCATAAAGAAATTATTTTTAGCAGCAGTGAATGTTTTGTCAAAATCTGCTTTTTCTTCAGCTGTGAGGGAGTCGTAACTCTTCGTCCGTAAATTTGTGATTTTAGTAAATGTCTCTTCTTCGTGTTTCGCGTATTGCTGTACAGTAGCGACTAAATTGGGAATAAGGTCGAATCTTTTTTTCAGCATGACATCGATCGAACCGAAAGCGTTGTCGACATTGTTTCTTTTTCGGGTCAGCGTATTGTAAGATATAATGGCATACAGAAAAATAATACCCAGGATAATCAGTGAAATCATGATCGATGGATTTTAATGGTTATTGATTAAATTATTCTCACAAAATTAATTTTTTTTGATTATTAGCATTAATTTTAGCTGAAAATAATTAGAATCTGATTTATAGTTATGAACCTTTGGGGATTTATTAGTGCGGCAGTGCTGCTGACTTTGATGCCGGGACCGGATATACTTTTTGTGATTACACAGAGTATCACCCGGGGACGAAAGGCCGGGATGGTCTTTGCCGCCGGATTGTGTACCGGCTTGATCGCTCATGTAACGGCTGTCAGTCTGGGTGTTTCGATTTTGCTGATGAGTTCTCCTGTAGCTTTTACGATGTTGAAGTTTGCCGGTGCTGCTTATTTGTTGTATCTTGGAGTAAAAGCTTTTCTGGCCCGTCGGGAGAATCATTTCGAGTTGTCGGGAGACGCTGCTGTCAGTGGAAAACTATACCGGAAAGGGATACTGATGAATATATTGAATCCTAAGGTAATCTTGTTTTTTCTGGCTTTTTTTCCGCAATTTATAGATAAAGGGATAGAAAATCCCATTCCTCAGATGTTATTGTTAGGGCTTGTTTTTATGGTTCAGGCTTTCCTGATTTTTTCAATGGTAGCTGCTGTGGCGGATCGGTTAGCTCGTCGCTTGATGCAAAACCCTAAGGTGGCTTTGGCTTTCATGCCTGCCTCCACCTGCTTCTCGTAGTCCTCGTTGTGCTGGCG
>ERZ773134.3192-NODE-3192-length-10677-cov-2.887404_pt1 | contig 10677 bp, 9 predicted proteins | sample MGYA00580856_ERZ773134 | MGnify/ENA primary metagenome ERZ773134 (study PRJEB29015, sample SAMEA2737823) | human gut metagenome | biome: human gut; feature: human-associated habitat; material: faeces | place: China | collected 2012 ... | reverse complement strand
ATACTTACTCGGCTTTTGTGGTTTTTGTCCGGATGAAGAAAAACACCTTTCCCTATCTCAATAACAATATGTATTGTACCGATCGGTACGCTCAGATTTGGGAGGTGGGAAATTACCGGCCGGAGGAATGGCCGACGGGGATGATGGTGATGACTCCTCCGGAATCCGAAGGAGATGAGAAATATGCTGAAAAGGTGATTATCAATTGCCTGATGAATTTTGACGATGTGTGTGCCTGGGAAAACACCCGGGTCGGCCGGCGGGGAGAAACCTATGAGCAATTTAAAAAGGCGTGTGAAGAACGGGTATTGCAGAAATTCGAATGTTATTTTCCCGGAGCCCGGAAAAATATCGAAAGTTGTTTTAGTGCTACGCCCCTGACGATCCGCGATTATACCGGCTCGAAAGACGGGGCGTTGTACGGTTATGCCAAGAACTGCCGGAGCATGGTACAGTCGCATGTCTCGCCTTTGACCAAAGTACGTAACCTGTTGTTGACGGGACAGAATATCAATCTCCACGGAATATTGGGAGTGCCGTTGAATGCGATGATGACAGTTGCGGCGATGACGGGTGGAATCGAACCTTTGATCGAAAAAATAAATCGAGCAGAATAGTACAGTAAAAAATTAGTAAATATGAAATTTAAGTTGATTTATCCGAAATGGAACAAATTGCCGGGGCAGACCACATTTAATTTGCCGCCTCACGGACCGGTGGTTTTTGCAGCGACATTGCCCGACTATGTCGAGGTCTCGTTTACGGATGAGAATGTCGAAGCGATTGATTTCGATGAGGAATGCGACCTCGTGGGCATTTCGATGATGTTGAGTACTCAGGTGAAACGGGGATGGGAGATTGCCGGAGAATTCCGCAAAAGGGGAAAACAGGTGATGTTCGGAGGAATTTCTACGATGTTGCATGCTGAGGAAACCATGGAACATGCCGATTCGGTTTTTCTGGGAGAATCGGAAGGAAGAATGGAACAGGTGTTGGAAGACTGGCGTAACGGATGCCTGAAAAAAGTGTACAACTACATGAACCAGCAGCCGCCCATCGAGTCGGTAGGTCCGGCCCGCCGGGATTTGTATAAACGGGACCTCTATAACCACAAAGGGGTACAGATGGTCGACCTCTTTCATGCTTCGCGGGGATGTCGCTTTAGTTGTTATCCCTGTGCCGTATCTTATTTGGGAGGTCGTGTTTTTCGTCCGCGGCCTTTCGAGAAGGTGATTGAAGAATTGGAAACGATCGAGAATAACCGGCTTTTTATTGTCGATAACTCGCTGGCCCAGAATAAAGAATGGGAGATGGAACTGTTCCGGGAGATGATTCCGTTGAAAAAGAAATGGATCAGTCATACCATCGAAGATGATCCGAAAGTACTCGATTTGGCGGCACAAGCCGGTGCCTGGTATGTCTATCAGGCGGTTTACGATACCTCGGATTATATCAAAGAAAGGGTAAAACGCTATCACGATTATGGCATCGGCGTAGAAGGTACCATTTTGCTGGGACTTGACAACCAGTCGGAAGATGATTGTAAGCGATTGATAGACTTTTTATTGGAGATTGATTTGGATTTGGCAGAGTTTACGGTGATGACCCCTTTCCCGCATACCAAAGGGTATGACGATTTGATGCGACAGGGACGGATTTTCGATTTCGACTGGAATCATTATAATGCCGGTCAGGTGGTGTTCCAACCGAAACAGATGTCACCCGAAAAATTACAGGATTTGTACGATTATGCCTGGAAATCTTTCTATGGCGACGAAACCCAGGAATCGAAAATGTTCCGGTTGTTTGCCAAAGTGATGATGCGTGAAATGGAAGACGGTACTTACCGGCCGCGCGACCGGAAACTGGTGAACAAATCCTTTGGAAAAGAGGTGGTCAGAGAGATAAAAAAGTAATGCAATTTTGATAATAAATTTTTGCCATGAGAGTACCGGAGAAATATTATGACGAAGTATTCGAATTTGCCGGACAGTGGGAGGTAGCTTCCAAATGTGGATTGAAGATTGTTGAGCGGGGAGACCGGAAAGTGGTGATCGTGACCGAATTGTATCAGGATAATCCGGGCACATCCGTCACTGCGGCGGCAGGATTATTGGCCGCCCAGGTGTGCCGGGCCAAAGGGTTGAAGATAGATGAAATCGTTTATCTGGAATGTAATCCCGACACGAATTCCAAACTGTCGTTCTACGATGAAGAATATTTTCAGGTCACTTTTACCGAAATGGACGGTAAGTTGACCCAACCGAAATACCGGCAGCTTTCCGCCGAAGAAGTGAAAGCGTTACTGTAATTCATTCATTAAAACATGAAAGTTATGAAAAAATGGTATTTAGTTTTGTATGCCTGTTGTTTGCAACGGCATTGTTTGCAGGAAATTCTGTTAAGGTGAAATCCGGTGATGCTGCCGTGCTGAAAGAAAAAAGCAACGCTTTTGTTGTTTTCGATTATGCCGCTACCAAAGTAGGAGATAAGACAATGCAAGAATATCTCAAAAGCTGGGGCGAAGATTTTGTCAGGGATTGGCCGAATGATCAGGTAAAGGTTGCTGCTTATTTTAAAGAAAGATTCAATAAGAAAAACAAAAAAGGCATGCAGATCATTTCGGATAAAGCCGATGCTGCTTATACCATCATTGTACATGTAAAAAAACTGGATATGGGTAATGGTGGAAGTTCGTTTGTGCCGTTTGCAGGAGCAAAAGCCGGGGGAGTGATCATGACGGGAACGGTCGACGTGGTGAATAATAAGACCCCAAAAGTAGTTTGTACTTTTTCGGCCGATGAGGTAAAAGGACTTGGGCATGTCTCTGAGACAGTACGTTTAGGTATGGCTTATTTTCAATTGGCTACTGAATTGTGTGGTTTGGCGAAATAATGAAAAGAATTGTTTTGTTTCTGTGGCTGGGATTATGTATCGTGACTGGAAGTGCTCAAACGTTGAAAATCTGGGAGGGCACTTCCATGACAAGAAAACAGAAACGGAGTGAGCTGACGGTTTATTTACCGGAAAACGATAAAAACACGGGTATTTCCGTGATTGTATGCCCGGGAGGAAGTTACTGTTATCTGGGCATACACCGGGAAGGACATCGGGTGGCCCGTTGGTTGCAAAGCCGGGGGATTGCTGCCTTTGTCCTTCGCTATCGGGTGGGCATGTATGGCAATCATCATCCGGCGATGATCCAGGACTTACAACGAGCCATCCAATTGGTGCGGGAAAAAAGTGCTCTTTGGAGACTGGATACGAATAAAGTGGGAGTGATGGGATTCTCAGCCGGGGGACATCTGGTGGGGGCTGCCGGAGTCTACTATCGGGAGAATTTCATGCAATCGTTGGGTATTCAGCCGGAAGTGTCTTTACGCCCCGATTTTATGGCCATGATTTATCCGGTGGTATCGATGGAAGACAGCATCGTACATCGGAAATCCCGGCGGAATTTATTGGGACCGAAATATAAACCGGAATCGGCTGCCCGGATGTCCCTCGAACAACATGTGCATCCCGATATGCCGCCCGTATTTCTGCTGCATTGCCAGGACGACCGGACGGTGAAAGTGGAAAACAGTCGGGTGCTCGGCAGGAAATTGAAGCAACAGGGGGTGAAGTGTAAAATCTGCAGCCGCTTCTGTTGAAAAGGGAATCATGGCTTCGGGCTTTATCCGGGAAGACATGCCGATTCCCGCGGTTGGCCCGAAAGATTCGAAGAGTGGTTGCAAAAAGTAGTATTTAAAAAAATAAAAGTATGCTGATACCTGAAATAGAAACTCAGCCGTTGGACGTGATCAAACGTTATCAGGAGGGGCGTTTACGGGAACTCCTGGACTATTTATCCGTCCGTTCTCCCTATTACCGGAGATTATTTGCGGAAAATAAGATACAGGTGGAGAAGATCCGGGGATTGGAGGATTTACAGTATATCCCGTTGACCGGCAAGAAAGAATTACAGCTCTATAATGCAGATTTTGTCTGTGTACCGCGCGAAAAAATTGTAGACTACATCACCACGTCGGGGACCTTGGGAGATCCGGTTACTTTTGCCATGAGCGACGGCGACTTGGATCGCCTAGCCTATAACGAAGCAATTTCCTTCGCTTGTGCCGGAGGAAAACCCGGAGATATCTTCCAGCTGATGACAACGATCGATAAACGGTTTATGGCCGGTTTAGCCTACTTCTTGGGTATCCGTCGCTTGGGGGGCAGTATTATCCGGGTAGGCAACGGCATTCCGGAATTGCAGTGGGATACTATTCGCCGCATTCAACCCGATACCATTATTTGTGTGCCTTCGTTTATCATGAAAATTATCCGCTATGCGGAAGAACACGGAATCGACTACCGCCGCTCCAGCATCCGCAAAGCGGTATGTATCGGTGAGAATCTTCGGGAACAGGATTTCTCGTTGAATTTGTTGGGACAAAAAATCAAAGAGAAATGGGATATCGATTTGTATTCCACATATGCATCGACGGAGATGGCCACCACTTTCACCGAATGTGAATGCGGGCATGGCGGACATCATCATCCGGAGCTGATCCTGACGGAATTGCTCGACGATGAAGGCCGGCCGGTCCGGGAAGGGGAAGCCGGAGAATTGACCATTACTACGTTCGGCGTAGAGGCTATGCCTTTGTTGCGTTTCCGTACCGGCGATATTGCCCGTTTTCATACCGAACCCTGTGCTTGCGGACGTACCACCATGCGTATCAGTCCGATCATCGGACGGAGGAATCAGATGGTGAAATACAAAGGAACCACACTCTATCCCGCTGCTATTTTCGATGTGCTGGACAATGTGGATTATGTAGAAAATTATTTAGTGGAAGTCTCTACCGATGATTGTGGGAACGATGCCATTCAAGTCAGCATCGGTTGTCGTGAATTGTATGGGGAAGAAATCATCAAGGAATTGAAAGACCGTTTCCGTGCGCGCTTGCGGGTAGCTCCCGAGGTGGTGTTTGCCGATATCGATACAATCCGTAAAATTCAGTTGCCCGGCATGAACCGCAAGCCGATGAAATTTGTAGATAAGCGAAAAACGAATTAAAAACTTCACATGATGGAAAATCAGACATACGACGATTTGCGTCCTTATCGGGATGAAGAAATTCCTGCGGCCATGCAGCGGATTGTCGCTAATCCCTATTTCCGGGCATTAGCCGCTTATTTGTATCCGGAAGTGGCCGTAGAGAAATTGGAAGAGCAGTTCCGGAATATCCGGACTGTGAATCAGTTCCAGCTGGAAGTGATGGACAAAGCTATTAAAACCATTGTGGCTAAATCTACACAGGGATTTTCCTGTCATGGACTGGAGTGTCTGGACCCCAATCGGCGCTATCTGTTCGTCTCCAATCACCGGGATATTTTGCTGGATTCCGCTTTATTGCAAATCGCTTTGGTGGCCCAGGGCATGCCCACTACAGAAATTACCTTCGGCAGCAATTTGATGCAAGGGGAATTGGTCATCGATATCGGTAAATCGAACAAAATGTTTAAAGTCATTCGTGGGGGCAATCCGCGGGATTTCTATCGTCATTCGGTTCACCTTTCGCATTATATCCGTCATACTCTGTTGGATAAAAAGGAATCGGTATGGATCGCACAACGCAATGGTCGCACGAAAAACGGACATGACGCTACCGACCAAGGATTGGTGAAAATGTTTACCCTGAGCGGAGGACAGGACATTTTGCGGAGTTTGGCACAATTGAATATCGTTCCGGTGGCCGTATCCTATCAATACGACACTTGTGACAGTCTCAAAGCCCGCGAACTGTACCTTTCCCGTGAACAAAAATACATCAAAGCCCCGGGCGAAGATTTGCATAGCATTCTTACCGGTGTGACTGAAGAAAAAGGATACGTACATATAGAGGTAATGCCTTCGCTGGAATATGAAGAATTGTGTGCTTTCCGGAAGTTGGAAAAGAACGAGATGATCAGCGCTGTCGTTCGATTGATAGATCAACGTATCTATCGGGGATTCCGGCTTTGGAATACCAACTATATCGCCTGGGATATGCTGAATCATACCTTCGATTATACTGATCGGTATACGCCGGAAGAATATCGTGATTTTGCAGTCCGGATGCATGAACGGCTTCAATATTTTGAAGGGGATCAGATCGAACTGATGAATATCTTTTTAAAAATATATGCCAATCCTGTGAGAAATCAAGAAGTAGGATGGTGAAAACTGTAATCTGTTTGATTTTCAACTGTATTGAGTTTTTGGGAAGGATAATAGTCTGATTGCTATGAAGGAGGGATAGGTGGAAGATATGGTAATTTTTAACTGATATACCTCCAAGTAATGCGGGTTTTGAACAGGCGTTTGATTTGGATGGCGAAGAGTTGGTTTTCTTCCTTGATCAAATCGGCATCTTCGGACAGGATGCCGTTGGCGATTCGGGTTGCTTCGTTGAGGATCAAGGTATCTTTACCCAGATTAGCCACCTTTAGACTGCAGGTGAGGCCACTTTGTTGGGTTCCTTCGATATCTCCGGGACCACGCAATTTCAGGTCGGCTTCGGCGATTTCAAAACCGTCGTTGGTAGCGGTCATGGTATCGATGCGTTTCCGGGAGTCGTTGGAAATCTTATAGGAAGTCATTAGAATACAATACGATTGGTCAGCGCCGCGGCCTACCCGTCCCCGTAACTGATGGAGCTGTGACAATCCGAAACGTTCGGCACTTTCAATGACCATAATAGAAGCATTGGGAACGTTTACCCCCACTTCGATGACTGTAGTAGATACCAGTATTTTGGTTTCTGCGGTGACAAAACGGCGCATTTCCGAATCTTTTTCAGCCGGTTTGAGTTTACCGTGAACCATGCCTACTTTATATCCTTTGGGAAGGAAGTAATTGTTGATTTGTTCGTAGCCTTCTTCCAAATTCCGGAAATCCATTTTTTCCGACTCATAGATCAAGGGATATACCACATAAGCCTGCCGTCCTTTGAGCAGTTCTTTTTCAATAAACTGAAATACTTCCAATCGTTTTTTGTCGAAAGCATGAAAAGTAGTAATGGGTTTACGTCCCGGAGGAAGTTCGTCGATTACCGACACATCGAGGTCACCATATAAAGTCATAGCTAATGTACGGGGAATAGGGGTGGCTGTCATCACCAGTACGTGGGGAGGAATGGTATTTTTTTGCCAGAGTTTGGCACGTTGGGCTACACCGAAACGGTGTTGCTCGTCGATGATTACCAGGCCGATATTCTGAAAAGACACCACATCTTCGAGCAAAGCATGGGTACCGATCAGAATTTGCAGGCTACCGTCCTGTAAGCCCCGGTGAATTTCTTCCCGCTCGCGTTTTTTTGTCGACCCTGTGAGTAAAGCTACGGCGATCCCCATTTCTCCCAGCATGCCCTGGATCGTTTCATAATGTTGGGTGGCCAGAATCTCGGTGGGAGCCATCAGACAGGTCTGGCAACAATTGTCCAGCGCCATCAGCATACACATCACTGCCACCAGGGTTTTACCGCTGCCTACATCTCCCTGCAACAGCCGGTTCATCTGTTTCCCACTGCCGCAATCCTGACGGATTTCTTTAATCACCCGTTTTTGTGCATCGGTCAGTTCGAAAGGTAGGTATCGATGATAGAATGTGTTGAAATATTCACCGATCGTTTTGAACTCATGGCCTTTAAAATAAGTTTTGCGTTTGTATTTGAGTTTCAGGATATTCAGCTGGATGTAAAATAGTTCCTCAAATTTCAGTCGGAATAAAGCTTTACGCAGCATGTCCGGATTTTCCGGGAAATGGATATTATAGAGAGCCTCATGCAGATACATGAGTTTGTGTTGCTGAATAAACCAGGCTGGCAGGGTTTCTGAGATTTTCCCTTTGATGGTTTTAAAAATGGAATCCTGAATTTTGCTGATCGCTTTGGAGTTTAGGAAAGCCTTTTTCATCTTTTCGGTGGTCGGATAGACGGCTTGAAAACCGACCAACAGTTGGGAAGCTTTTTCAAAGCTGTCGATTTCAGGATGTACAATATTCAGCTTGTGGTTGAATTCGGAAGGTTGTCCGAAAATCAGGTATTCTTTGTCGGGTTCGATTTGGTTGGTCAGGAATTTAAATCCTTTGAACCAGACTAATTCCAGGGTTCCTGTCTCGTCATAAGCCGTTGCAGTCATACGCAAGGCTTTGCCTTCACCGATGGTTTTCAGATTACGGATTTTAGCCTTGATCTGAATATAAGGCAGACGTCCGTTCAATTCTGCGATGGAATAGATTTTACTCCGGTCGATGTATTTGAAAGGGACATGGTAGAGCATATCCTCATAACTCTGCACCTGAAGTTCCTCATAGAGCACGGCAGCTTTCTTTTCACCGACACCGGGTAGAAATTTGATATTCAATCCTGCAAGTTCCATGAATCGTGTTACAAAGTTTTAAATTAATCGGTCGGAAACGGCACATGTAAATTGTGGTGTTTTCTTTACCGTTTCAAAGTTACAACGTTTTTCATGAGCCTAAAAATGAAATTGGAAAAAATGCACTACTTTTGTCTGATCAGATTTTATTCAAATCTTTGAAACGACTGTAATTCATAGAAAAATGGGCTATCTGAAAGAGCGGATAAAACATGCTGTCCGGTTTAGACATAAACGGGGATATGGAGTGCATTCCCCTTTTATGTTTAATTTAATTTTAAATGTTATCCGGGATCGGGAGAAACAATTTCAATATCCCGAGAGGTTGGAGAGAGAAAATTGTTTGAATCATCGGGAGAGAAAAATTTTCCGCTTATTATCCCGTTTGGTACGTTCGCTTCGGGTACATCGGATGATTTGCCTGGGAAAAAATGCCGATATCCTTTGTCGGTATTTGCAGGAAGTTTGTGATGTCGAGATTAGTGTTAATCAATTGGATACATTGCAATCTGCCGATTTCATTTATATCGGTCGGCAGTTTCCACTGGATGAAACGACTTTTGCCGGAATGTTGCAAAATCACCCGCAGAAATGTATCGTTATTGCCGATATTCACAAGAAGGGAATACATGCCCGTCTGTGGCACCAATGGCTTGAAAAAGCAACTGTATCGGTGGATATGATGTGGTATGGGATTCTATTTTTTGACGATAAGATCCAGGAGGGGAGGTATTGTTTGATGATATAGAGGGATAACGGATAAAACAGTGACGGCGGATAAGACGTAAAAAGAAGAGGGGGATGGATAATGTTTTGATTTAAAATTAGATATTATGAGGCACTACTAAATTTTGAAGAACTGAGAATTTGGCAGGTAACCAGAGAGATAACTAAAGAAAATTGTCATGAAAATTTACACAAAAACCGGTGATAAAGGAATGACTTCCCTGATTGGAGGAAAGAGAGTACCGAAGAATAGTGCACGTTTGGAATCTTATGGTACGATCGATGAATTGAATAGTTTTTTAGGCATGATCCGTTCTTTTCCTTTGGAGCAGGTGATTGCAGAAGAATTGGTGGAGATTCAGTCCCGCTTGTTCGATGTGGGAGGGAATTTGGCTACTGATCCTGAGTCGTCAGCCAATCTGAAGGTGCCTATTGGTGTGACGGAAGAAGATATTGCATTACTGGAAAATGGCATCGACCGGATGGATGCCGAAGTTCCTCCGATGAAATACTTCGTGTTGCCGGGTGGTAATCAGTGTGTTTCGTTTTGTCACATGGCGCGGACGATCTGCCGGCGTGCAGAACGGCGGATACTGGATCTGGCCGCAGAGACTGAGGTAGACGGGTCGGTGATGAAGTATGTGAACCGATTATCGGACTATTTATTTATCCTGGCACGTAAAATAGCATACGATTCGGGATGTGAAGAGATGAAATGGGTGCCGCGGAAATAAGCTGTTACTGATTTTCCGTAACGATTTCCAGCTTCCCGACATTTAGCCGGGTAGTAAGCCAGGCGTGTAATTGCTGCTTTTCTTCTGGCGTCAGCCTTTGTGTGTAGGATAGAATCGCTACTGTCAGGGTGTCGGATTGTGAAGTTGCAATCCGATTCCTGATCATTTTCGATAAGCCGATCGTTTCCACCTTGGGAAATAGAATTTTGATCTCGGGGGTAATTTTCAGGCCCAGGGAATCGTAATTGGAATAACTGTTCAATTGAGCCCGCAGGCGGATGATTTCGTTCTCTTGCCGTAATACTTTATTTTGATTGTGCTTGTAAAAATCCTGTAGGATCATGTTATCCAACTCATCTTTTTGTCCTTTTTCTTTTTCCTGTGTCAGTCCCTGGAGAACCGATAGACGAGTACCTTCCAGTTTGTATTGGGATAGTTTTTGACGTAATATCGCCAGGTAGTCTTCGGGCACTTCCTTACCGATCAAGGTGACGGAAATACTGTCTTGCAGGATGTGCTTATTGACTACGAAAGTATTCGGAAAATTGATTTCATTGGTGATAAAACGGTTGGCGTTTGTTTCGAAGATATTGGTTTTGATCATGTTGTAAGTGATGTAGATACTGGGTACCATAGTCACAAAAATGATGGTGTAAACGATCTGCTGTACTTTCTTGCCCCGTACGGGATCTACAAAAGTCTTTTTAGAAAAATGCATGAGTTTGACTCCCAGCGTGGTGGCGAAGGCGATAAAGACAGAGTTGATCATATAGAGGTAAAAAGCTCCGAAAAAATAGGTCAGGTTACC
>ERZ773134.3189-NODE-3189-length-10682-cov-2.728898_pt1 | contig 10682 bp, 8 predicted proteins | sample MGYA00580856_ERZ773134 | MGnify/ENA primary metagenome ERZ773134 (study PRJEB29015, sample SAMEA2737823) | human gut metagenome | biome: human gut; feature: human-associated habitat; material: faeces | place: China | collected 2012 ... | reverse complement strand
TCCAGTACTTGCGTCTGGTATTTCATTGCACATAGACATCTCAGGCGTCCATGTGTATGATGTATCAATGTTATCTCCCGCTATTTTCTTGTCATAGTTCCCAAATCGCACCCAAATTGAGTGCTTAAATAAATTGCTATGACGGGAGATATTGAGTGTTATAGGTTGACCTATAACTCCGTTCACAGCTGACCCAGTACTTGCTCTTGCAATGTTGGATAAAGGGACATTGATTCCTACCGCACCCCAACCATAATTACTTTGATTTATATCAAGGCGAGCAGTAATGTAAACGGATTTTGTACCGTCTGAATTATGAGGCACTCGAAAATCTTCTGCATAAATTCCTTTGGTTTGACCTTGTGATATGCTAGCATCAATCGATACCTGCTTAGATACACCTCCTACATTTATGGTTAAAGTTTTTCCTCCAGCACCCCACAAAGCAGCATATCCGTTAGCAATCAATCGAACTTGCACATTAACTATTGAGTAGTTACCTTCAACAATTTGCTTGTTCCATCCTGACACAATTTCTATTTGTAAATTGTGTCCGTAAGCTCCACTAAATGTTGCTCTTGCCATTAAATACCTCCTACATATCTAATTACGTTCATGTCAAGATTTAAGTGGTACTGTTCTTCTCTAAAACGCCCGATTTGAATCGATTTAGAGAAAATACCGTTTTCGATAAATAGCGTTCCTTGCGATATATACATAACTTCGGTACCTGCGGAGAATATCGAGAATCGATCATTACTCATTTTTGCACAAGTATTTCCGTTCTGCTCACCAAAGATAATACCTTCGTTTCCGACTTGAAAATATTTATCAAGAAAATTCCAGCGCTCTGCTAATTCCTTTAAATTTCTAATATTTTCAACCAGTCGCTGATTGAGGGAGATTAAATCTTTTTCTGACTGAGCCTTATCTTTATTATTTTGAAGTTTATATCTTGTATACTCCGCTATTAGCTTATTTAAGGTATCGAGACTGGCTTTTGCTTCCCATTCAGCCTGCATAATGGCATTTTTTTCATTCAAAGCATTTAGCTGTTCTTGGGTTAAAGCGTTGTCAGCTTTTGAGTTGATGTTCTGTTCGATTTCTTTGAGCTTCTCTTCGTCTATCGCTCCCTTTTCTCCGCGCTCCCCTTTGTCACCCTTAGCGCCATTCTTGCCGTCAGTCACATTAACAAGAGTAATCTCATCAACTGCAACCTCATCATTGCCAATGTATGCTGCGACGGTCAGAGTAACTGTATTAGCCACGTTAGACCCTTTTACAGTGTAAGTCATGCCAGTTGTGACATTGCCATCAAGCGACCAACGCCAAGTTACATCATTGCTGATAACTTTCCCACCTTTGTACAAAGTAGGATTTATAATCGTTTGACCAGCTTGATTTTTAAAAATGACACCGTTATCTGTGGATAGCTTGATAAGATAAGGCTTAGATGCCTCAAAAAGTCGCTCAAAGGCTGCTTGGATACCAGCTGATAAGTTACGTTCTAATTCTTTAAAATTAGCAAAGACAGTTTTGTTATTAGCGGGATTTGAAAAACTGATTTTCTGCTCTGATACCCTCGCTAACACAAGTAGAGCAGGCACAAAAGCGTCATCAAAAATTTTGATAGTATCCCCAATTTCAACATCAAGAAAGCCATCAACGATATAAGACAGCGCCGGATATGCGTTTTTCTTTAAATTTCTTATACCAGCAGCTCGAATAACTGTTGGATTATCGCTATCAACTTCTAAATCCTTTCTGATCCATTGGTCGGCTTGCGTACCAGTGGTAAATGTGGATGGATACATTTGAGCAGCGATAGGAGCATAAAGGGCATTTCCGCTTTGATAAAATTCACGAACTCCATCTTTATTGTTTTCAGAGTAGGCAGGTTTTAAGCTGCCAATAGTCACAATCTCCTCGACCTCTTCACCCTTACCATTTTTAACCGTACGTTTGCCGGTTGGCACAACCATTGTATAAATACCTGTCTTATCAATCTTTCTGGTGATTGATTTGAGGTTTTTGCCGTAAACCAATTGGACATCATTTCTCACACGACCTACACCTTGATGCGTATCATCATTTTCGTGATAGACATTGACTTTAAAACTCTTGATAGTGCTATCTGCATTTAGTTGAGTGTCAAAGTCAATTTCCGCATCAAATTTCGTTGCAAGGCTCAATAAACGAGCGAGCTTTGTATCTTGTCCCTCCCACTCAAGCGTGAGTTTCTTATCTGATATTTCATTGATGCCAACTGTTAAATGGGTAAAATTTAACAAATCCATTGCATTGCAATATTCAACAAATGATTTAGGCTTATCTGATTTATATGGATTGGCATACTCATTGATAAGCTCTAAATTGAGGTTCTCACAATAACATTTGATGGTGTCCTCATTTTCTTCAACCGTCATCACGCTAAATACATAGCTTTTGCCGTGATACTTGAACGAAATAAAGGCTTTTTCGTTAAGTGCGTTATATGTTTTATGTAATGCCGTATCAGACTGAATAGCTTTTTTAAACACACTAAATTCAAAGGTTGATGAGCCTGTTTCGAGGTTTCTTGTCCAAACGTCGTTATAATAATTTAGAGTTCCTTGTTTATCGTTATCAACAAATGCGACTTTTTGTAAGTTCGCATCGTGAATGGTTATTAACATTACAAATGCCTTTCTTCAAAATTGACTGTGATTGTTGGTGTTTTCTTGATAAAACTTGAAAAATACATCTCAAGTTGTGATTTTCCAGGCGGTATTTTGATGAAAGTTGGAGCGTCCACAATATCCCCTGCTTTTTCTATTCCATCTACTGTAACCGTGTCATTTTCGCTATTTAGAATGACAACAGAACCCATTCGATAGCGATTTGGAATATCTCTGATGCCTGTCACAAAGTCCTTGCGGTACACAATATCATCAAGGTACATGTGAGTAACTTGTGGCCTGTTACCAAATGTGCCTAAAGCTACATGAATTTTAGCCGACTTTTTCCCTTTAATTTCTGGGATATGGAACTGTGGATATGAGCCCCACCAATACACTTGAACCATGTCATCGCGTCTAAGTAAATCCGACCAACCGCGTGGCTCGTTGAATGGATTAGCTGTTTCCTCGTGCGTTCCTTTAAATACCCATTGTTTGATAAGGTTATACCCACCTTTACCATTGGATGCTAAAAAGTTGTATTCAACATCAAGACCGTTAGCACGTTTGATGGTTTCTACCCCATATAAAAATTGCCCCTCTGTATCCGAAATAGCAATCTTGATAAATCCAAGTTGATTAGCAGAACCGAGCCAAAAAATCTGTCTCCACCAAATATACTCATTAAGCGCGCCGTGTTGCTTACTGCTATCAAGAGGAATTTCCCAACTAACAGAGCCTGCGTTGTTTGGTCGTGTACCACTACCACGATTTGTGAGAGCTATGTGCGGCCGACCCCACGTATTATCAATCCCCAAAGTGCCATTGAGATTTTGACTCAAATCATTCAAAATAGCGGCATTCTTTTGTCCTTGTTGTAACCCCTTAACAATGCCATTGTTAGTAACGTAATCAAATAGGATTTCAGACTGTTTATACTGCTCTGTGTCCGCTTCTTCACGATTACCAACCTCAAGAGCGCCTTTAGCATTAACAACGCCTATATAGCCATTTTCTGCATTGTGCTTAATGGTGATAATAGGTTCAGCATCCACATTCCCGTTATTAACCAAATCAAAAACAATCTTGTCTGTTTCTACTTTTGGATTGTCAAACCGCTTGTAAGCAGTAGAATGAGCAACTCCGTCCGGAATGAGAATTTTAAACTCTGACCGCTGAAACCATCTTGTGATGTTGTCAGGCGTTATATCATCAACAGGCAAACCCATATAATACTTATCTGGTTCATCGCCATATATGATTTTTACCGGCTCTAACACATTCAGGACACCCGCTAGTTCGTGTTTGAGGCGCTCCATTTCCATTGCTGTCATGGTTTTCATGTCAAATTTAATAGTATGCTCTTTCGCACCACGCTTTACTTGCTGAACATTAACGCCCAAGCTGGGAGCATCATCAGTTGTGATGCTCCTTTTGTTTCCTACTGGGCGAATAATGTTTGTAATTCGGAAAAAGCGCGACATATCAACCCCGTTGAATGTCATCTCTTTTGTCATGTCAGTATCCCTCTCATTCTGTTATCTCGTATTGTTTGTTTGGTTTGGTAAGCAGTCATGGCATCTCCTGTTGTACGAGCAACTTCTTCATCTTTCACAATTAAGCTAACCGGTCGCTTAACCGCCTCTTCTGCAACATCAAGCGCCTTTCCCATCAGGTCGTTAGATTTCTCTTTAGCAACCTCAACAGTCGCTTTTATTGCATTTTCGAGGTCAGATTTTACCTGTACAACTTTAGAGAGCTTAGATTTACCAACGCCAATTACATCCTCTGCTTTAAAGTTAAATGCTTGTATCTGGTCATACATGCTACCCATCGCATCATCTACTTTGTAAGCATCAGACATAATACCAACCGCTATCCCTTGCGAGATAAAGCGACCGACATTATCACGGAATAATCTTGATGGTGAGTGAATTTTGGCTTTAGCTTGTGCAGCTCTCTCTGCTTGTGCTACAAGAGCATTAGCGGCAGCTGTAACAGCTCCTAAAGCCGAATACATACCAGCAGCAAGACCTTGACCAATCATAGCTCCAATATAATTCATCGACCCAACGCCAGACATACCGGCAGAGCGAACGGCAGCAATCATGGCACTCATTGCCGCAACTGCTTGACCAATAGTTGATCTAATGCCTGCGGTTACACCTTGGCCTGCTCCTTGGCCCGCTTGTAAGCCGTGTAACTTCATCAGAGGTACTGCACTAGCAATAGCTCTGACAAATTCTTGACTTGCTCTGCGAATAATCGCTTGAGCTTGCGCCATAGATGCCCCAATGGCAGAAACCATGCCGGACATACTAGCAGCAGCTATCGCTCTTAGAGATGATAGAGCTTGCCCAACTGATAAAGTTGCGCTAGATGTCTGATACATAGCAGTTTGCATTTGATAGATAGCAGTAGTCACTTGATAAGCTGATGTCGCTATCGTAGACATAGCAGTTGACATCATAGTTACATTGCTACCAAATGCGATGATTGCTCCGCCTGTATTCGTGATTGCACTGTAAAGCATGGTAAGACTAACATTAAATGCAGTCACTAAACTTGATGCAACATTAAGGCCGACAAGGGATGCGATTGCTCCACCTGCAAAAGCGGTCATGGCTGCGCTCGTTTGCATCATGGCTGGTGCAAGACCTGTGATACTATCCGAAATAGCAGGAATAGCATTAGCAAGATTTTGCAAAACACTTGCAGCAACTGCTCCGCTTGCTTGTACCATCACTAAACCTTGACCTAGTGATTTCATACCAGCCCCAGCACTTGCCATACCTCCGCTTTGCGCTGTAATCTTACCAACTCCAACCGCCACAGCTCCAAGAGATGCCGCCATATCTGCTAGATTGGTGTTGGTAATCATTACTACGCCTTTAGCAAGTTCTTTAAAGCCTTTACCAGCATTTAAAGCAGCGTTTCCGATTGAGTCAAAGATTCCAGCTATACCATCAAGTATTGACCTTACAGCACTACCAAACCCCTCTATAACACCCTTGGCACCATCAAGAATATTCCTGATTTGTTCTCCTAATGTTTTAAATAGATTAGTTATGCTATCAATTATTGGTCTTATCTGACTGATTAAGTTGTTAAAAGCGTCTACGAGTGATTGCAATACAGGAGCTAAAGCAGTAACCATCCCGCTTATAGCCGGAATAAATGGCGCTAACGCCTGTACAATTTGGACAATAGCTTGTGATACAATCCAGGTAATCTCAACGAAAGTTGTTGAGAATATTTGTGCTAGCGGCGTCAAAGCTGAAATGATTTGAGGCACAGCGGACATAACCACTTCTACGACGCGGACAAAAGTATTCGCCATTATTTCAACTATAGGTGCAAAGGCTGTCACTAAGTTAGATACAGCCCCGATAATTTCAGACACAGCACTACCAATTGAAGCAATTAGCACACCCAATTGAGGGGCTACTCCACCAATGGCAGTAATAACTGTAGCAAACGCTTGACCTACCGCTGTTACTAGAGGCGAGAGTTTAGCTAATGACGGAATAACAATCGCCAACGCTTGAGCAAATGATAAAATAACTGTGCTTACAAAATTAGAAATGGCAGCACCAACAGATTCAATCAATGAGCCAAATCCCTCAAGCATCACTTTGATACCCTCTCCTTGACTACCTGCTAAAGCAAATGCAGCACCTACCGCTAAGATAGCAGCTGCTATAGCTAATACTGTTGCAGGGTTCATCATAGATATAGCTTTACCAATACCTTGGAAAGCAGTTGAAAGACCTGTACCTATTCCCTTTGCTGCTGTGGCTATCCCAGCACCCAAAGATTGGAAAATACTTGAAATACTTGATCCTAAACCTTTTAAGACAGTTGCAATGCTTGAGCCTATACCACGAAAGGCCGTTGAAATAGCCTGTCCGGCAGACTTCAAGATATTTCCTAGACTGTTAATAATTTGAGCTATTTTTGAAACACTCTTACCAGTTGCCCCAGCAGCTTTCCCCATAGCTTGTTGAGCGACATTGCCGCTTGACTTGAATAAACGACCAATTATAGGAATATGAGACAATAATCCACTAATCGCACCTTTTACTATGCCGATAGAGTTCCTTATGCCACCACCAAAGACTTTAGCGACTAATGCTGCTAAACCAGCAAAGATAACCCCTGTATCGACAGCTGCGCCATTGGTTTTGGCAAAGAAATCAGCTATCCCTTGTACAAGTTTAGAAATACCTTGTACAGCTAATTCAATGCCTTTTAATAATAATTGGAATGAGCTACTACTACCGATAGCGGCAATGATATTGACAACCGCAGCCAATCCTTTGGTCAAAGCAGGAATAACCGTCGATGCTATATTCATAAGGTTTATTGCGACTGTCGAAAGGTGAGAAATCACATTGTCCCAATTGATACTTTTACCAAGCTCCGCAAAAGCATTGGACGCTGTTTTAACTAAGTTTCCAAAGGCCGTACCTAATCCACTTGCAATATCACTATCATTGAATTTCTTAACAACACTTTGAACGGTTTCTAAAATGTTGTTGATCATCATCCTAAAATTAGCTATCGCGCCAGTTTCCGCAAAAGCATTCACAAACTTAGCAACAGCTAGCGAGGCGTTAGAAAACACCGAAATAGCCGTTTTAACCGCTATCTGTGCAGTAAATATCCAACCACCGCTATTGATACCAGCACTTAACGCGTCTTTAACTACATCAATAGCCGTTTTAGCAGAGTGTAAAGCCGTTTCTAAGCTCACTAAACTCTTGTTATTAAATATCTTCTTAAAAGTTGATACAGCAGTATTTACAAATTTCCCAATTTGCCCATTGATAGCGTTAAACGCTGCACTAACAGCAGATTTAACCTTGTTCAGGTTCTCTGCAATGCCACCCAATCCAGCCGCTTGAGCAGCTTTATCAAAGGCTTGTATCATGTTTGCGACACCACGCACTACTGCTGTTTTAATATTCTTAAATGATGTTGCAATACCAATTGAGTTTACGCGCGCCAATTGTGCAAAACCATTCAATCCGCCATCAAGTTCAATTAGCTTGTCCGAAAATTGGTCAAAGGTGATAGTCCCTTTTTTCAGAGCCTCATAAAGGTCATTTTTAGCAGATGCTCCAGCAAAACCAAATGCCTCTGCTGTTTTCTGCAATCCTAAAGGCATGGTTTCCATAAGAGTTTTCCACGATTGCATATCAACCTTGCCTGATGACATCATCTGACTAAATTGGGTTAATCCACGGCTTGCATCAGCTGATGATGATCCAGAGGCTAGAAAGGCATCATTAAGCGCTAAAGTTAATTTGGTTGACTTACTTAAGTCACCATTCATCAAGGCTAACTGTTGGGTAGTTCCTACCACCTCATCAAGAGCGGTTGGCAGTCCATCAATCCCCTTAGAAAGTTCATCAATGGAACTCTTGGCATCTTGAGCCGAAAAGCCCATTGCCTCCATCATTTTTGGAAAGCGGTTCATGGTATCAACACGACTAACCGCCCCACTCATAGAGCTAGAAATAGCCCCCATTGCAGTAGATACCACTTTACTTGCAGCACCAAAAGCAGCACCAAAAGCGAGCGTTCCCTTAATACCACTGCCTAGACTTTTCTTAGAGACATCACCTAGCCCTTGCAAAAGCCCTTTAATTCTTTTGATACCACTTTGAGCATTAGCACCATCCAAATCGACTTGGATGGTTACTTTTCCATCTGCCATAACTACCTCCTTTCTTCGTTAATTTGGTAATGCGTATTCTTCTTGCAGTTCACGCATTCTTCGTATTTCTTTTGGAGTGTCACTTTTTGAGGGTTTCCACGCCCTAATTTTCATCACTTCTACAAATTTAGTGCCATCTGGTAATCCAGATAAAAGAGCATTAAACTTTTGCCAATGCAACCGCCCCTGCTCCTCAATCAAATCAATGTGATAGGCTTGCATAAACGATGAAAAAATGTACTCGCCATCATATTTGATATTAAACAAGGGCTTTTCATCATTTTCCGGGTCATCTTTGGGTCTTTTAGGTAGTACATTCCCCTCGATGTCATACCTATCAACCTCATCAATAGCTTTAATAACCTTGATATACTTATCGAAAACCTCTTGATAGAGTTCCATAGCCTCCATCGCTTTCATGTCTTTAAAGCTCTCATCATCAGTTAATTTAGCTAATGCTAATTTAGGTTTTAATTGTGCTGGGATATGCGGCTTACTCCACATATCAAAGACCCACAATACCCTGTCAAACGATAGAAAAAGCTGATACTCTTTTTCATTAAGTATCAGCTTGTCATCCATTTTTTTGGAAATATCAAACATTATTCAGCAAGATACTTCTTGAATGTTTCATCGTTTTGTTTTTCTTCGTTGACTTCTCGCAAAGCATCAGCAATCTGCAAGAATAACTTGAGATAAGAAATTGTATTCTGACCACAAGCATTGTAAAGTTTTTGTGGTGCTTCGCTATCAAAAGCTGCTGTAAAGAACTCGTCTAGCAAATCCTTGAGTTCTTTTCGCAATTCCCACTCCGTCCCAGATTCATCAATCTGCTCGGCTTTTTTCTTTAGTTCGGCAGATTTCTTCTCGAGCAACTCGCTCTTTTCATCCGTTGGTTGAAATTCAAGGGTGACATCTCCGATATTGAACGTCGTAACATCCTTTAGATTTCCAAAATTATAAGTACGTGCCATGTTCTCTATTTCCTCCAAAGTGTTTGTTTATTAACCTGTAATGCCTTTTTCAATCGGCGCTTTGATCCATTTAAGTTTGCAGCCAAATTCTTCATAATCTGTTGCATCTCCAGATCCTGCCTTGATTTCAGAAACATTTGCAACTTGAGTAAATGACTTTTTGTTGTTCGATTCAATCACACGATGCCATACACGACGACCCTCACCAATCTTATATCGCATGTTTGCAATATGGGCTTGGGCTTTATCATCAGCATCGTAAATACCCGATACTGTATAAGCTCCAGATACAGATGTTACTGTTTCCTCTGGTGTACCATCACCGTCATAGTATCCAGTATCATCCGTTTCTTCATCTGTATCGTCTTCAATACTTTCAATGTATTTTGCTAGCGGCATAAATTCGCTATCTTCTGGTACAATATCAGCTTTTTCTGGGCTGAAAGGCGCGATTAAGTGTTTGCGCTTGGCATTTTTTTGACGTGCCATGTATTTATCCTCCTGCAATTTCTAATTTAGCGGTTACTTGCAAAGTATAGACAAAGTAACCTTGTTCATCTTTTCCGTTGATGCCGGGTTTTCCGACATCAAGAGAAAGAAAAGTATATGTGTTGTCGGTACTATGTAACTCAATATCAAATTCTGATAAGTCCCCATTGATAAGCCAAATAGTATCACTAGCCTTTTTATTGCTCTTACATTTAACAGCGATTTCAAACGGCAACGATACCTCTCTTGTGCCATCCATGTATTCCTTATCAATTGTTCCACCGGGTATAGCGTTGATAACTAAGTCATCCTTATCATCCTCAAAATAATCAAGGCGCGCTTTCATTGGTAGATTATTGATTTTATTGATATGTGCTAACAGCACCTCCTGAAAGTTTTTGTTATCTTGTATCATCTCAACCCCATCGCTCTAACGGCTGCTTGCTTTAGCTTGTCAATATTAGCTTTTAATGGCTTATCCCACCTTTTGCCTGTACCAGCGGTTGTATATCTTCTAAATGTCACAATACCGTTGCTACCGTAAAAGTGTGCTCTGGCATAGACTGTGTTATAACTGACATTCCCGTTAGATTCAACACGTCCAGAAGCTCTTAAAGGGCCACTTCTCATAGGGATATACGGATCCATTATTAGCATTGCTTGGCTAGCTGCTGCTAATTTGCCACGTTTCAAATTTTCTGGTGACACTTTACGTTTGACACCATCTAAATTAACCGTAACTTTGACATCAGCCATCAAATCACCTCGATTTCATAGCTAAATATTTTCCCGTTAAGGTAATTAGGTTGATAGCCTGTGATAGTATAATCACGCGCTCCA
>ERZ773134.3188-NODE-3188-length-10682-cov-3.827327_pt1 | contig 10682 bp, 9 predicted proteins | sample MGYA00580856_ERZ773134 | MGnify/ENA primary metagenome ERZ773134 (study PRJEB29015, sample SAMEA2737823) | human gut metagenome | biome: human gut; feature: human-associated habitat; material: faeces | place: China | collected 2012 ... | reverse complement strand
ATGTACGGATATCAGAATTTCGGCCATCTTCTGCTGTGCAGAAATCATCAGGGACAGTACATACTGGGTGTGCCCGGAGGATACAGCCAGCAGGAACGGTTTATGGCCAATATGTTTGGCTTTCCCTACTTTAAGGAATGTCCGGATATTCATATCCCAGGCGGAAAGGGAGGATACTGGTACTGTTTTATTAACATCTGATCAGAAAAATTTCGGCATCCATGCAGATAAGCAAACAGTTTTGCAAATCCGCAGATCACAGCTCCATACCACGAATTTCTACTACCGGGATCGTCTGAGACAGGATATCCCGGTAGTTTATCATTTCTTTCTCGGAGCAGGCAGAGAATCCCGGCATCAGAACTCCGTCGGAATCCCGATAAGCCTGGAGATAATAAGCTTTTGCACCGCTTAGCCACCGGCTGATCTCCTGAAAATCTTTTTCAGAATGAAGTTCCTTCACAACCGTTGTACGAAATTCATAATCAAGGTGTCCGTCCAGCAGCCATCCGGCAGTTTCCCGGATTCCATCCAGATCAGCATGTACACCGGTAAGCACATGATAGTTGGAAGGACAGGCTTTGATATCCATGGCAACCTTGTTGATCAGGTCAGCTGCTGCGAGATCTTTTACCACGGAGGGGCGGGAACCGTTGGTATCGAGCTTTACATCATAGCCCAGCTCCCTGATCCTGCCGAGAAATTCCGGCAGTTCCGGGGCAAGCGTGGGTTCACCGCCGGAAATGCAGACGCCATCCAGGATCCCCTTTCTTTTTTTCAGAAAAGCCAGGATTTCCTCCTGGGAATATTCAGGCTGGGTACCAGGCTCCACGACAAGAGCTCCGTTCTGGCAGAATGGGCAGCGGAAGTTGCAGCCGCCTAAGAATATGGTACAGGCTACCCTTCCCGGATAATCCAGCAGGGTTGTTTTGTTAAATCCACATATTTTCATAGGAAAATCCCCTTGTTCTCTTATTTATGATACTACAAGCATACTCTCCCCCGAAAAAAGCCGCAAGCCTTTTTAATCGAATCAAGTAAGTTTCCTGCGAAGTTGCGAAAAGCAATAAGCAGGGTTGGGGACTTGCTCATGGAAGAAAAAAAACATATAATTTATTCCAATAACAGCCCGATATTACAGATGAAAGGATGTTGACATGGTAGAACATACATTGTTGAGAAAACTGGAAAGCCTGTGGGGAATTCCCATTTTTTATGCAGATGAAGCAGGAGAAAATATCCGGAGTCTTGGGGTTTTTTCCGAAAAACAGAATCCGCTGACTGTATCAGAGGAATTGCGCTGGTCCCTGATCTGCCAGACAAAAGAACAAAATGCACCGACTATTTATAAGGTTTTTGATAAAATTTATTTCTTCTGTGTTCAGAGCGGTCAGGATTTCTATCTGTCAGGTCCGGTATGTGCAGAAGAGCTCAGCTATGTGGAAATACATCAGTTTTATAAGAAATATCACATGTCAATGAAGGAAGAACGCCATCCGGACAAAATGACACTGAACCGGATGTTGAATTTCGTAAGTTTTTTGTATGAGCTTTTGGAGGGAAAGGATATTCAGCCGGACGACCTTATGGAAAAAAATAATCTCATCGAGGAAAAAGAAGTTTGGGAGGAGGGTGAAATAGTTCGCATTGAACTGGACAAATTGGATGCGGCAGCCTACCATCATACATATATGGAAGAACGATATGTACTGGATAGTATACGTGAAGGAAATGTGGAAGAGGTTAATGAACGAGCCACAGCACTTTTGGAAAAGAGTGGGATCCTTTCCAGAAAACATTTTAATCATCAGAGGAATCAGGCTATTGTGACAACTACACTGGCAACAAGAGAAGCTATAGCAGGAGGAGTTTCGCCGGCAGATGCATATCGTCTCAGTGATCATTTCATTAATCAGATCGATCAATGCCGGACTATGGAAGAAATGATCGAACTGAACCAAAGATGCTTTTATAAATTTACAGAGCTGGTAGCTGATACAAAAAAAACAAGAAGTTTTTCCAGCTATACAGAGCAGTGCAAGGATTATATTTCCCGGAATTATCATCATAAGATATATCTTGAGGATATCGCAGAGGCTATCGGGATCAGCCCGGGTCATCTTTCCAGAAGCTTCCGGCAGGATACGGGAGAGAAGATCGTGGATTATATCCGGAAATTCCGTGTAGAAAGAGCTGCCAATCTCCTGAAATATTCCGATGCGACCCTGTCAGAGATCAGTGATTATGTATGCTTCAATTCCCAGAGCCATTTTGGCAGTGTATTTAAAGAATATATGAAGATGACTCCCAGGCAGTACCGGGAAAAATATAAGCGTAAGGAATTTTATTCTTGAATGAGTTTATAAAAATATTAGAAATATGTTGGAAGAATGATAAAAATATCAAAAGAATGATAACGAAAATCAAATATCTTTGATTATAATATGCTTGTCGTTGAGACATACCTGATCGATCCGCCAGAAACAGGGCGCGCAGAAAAAATTTACATGTTCCTGAGTGGGTCGTTAAATCAACATAAAAAAGGTGGAGGAAAGAAATGCAAAAGTTAAAACACGAACCGGCATATTATGAAACAACAAAGTTCAAATGGAGACAGCGTATCGGTTTTGGTATCAGTGATTATGCTTGTAATCTTGCGTACCTTCTTGCCAATACATATCTTCTCTTTTATTACACAAACTGCGCGGGACTTGCAGCCGGCGCTGTTGGATTTATGTTCGTTGTAACAAAATTCATCGATGCATTCACAGACTATATGGTAGGTGCAATGATCGACCGTACCGATACAAAAATGGGACGTTACCGTCCATGGATGCTTTACGGTGCACCGGTCCTTGCAGTTGGTATGGTTCTTCTGTTTTCCGTTCCGACAGGATGGAGCGCAGGTGCAAAGCTTGCATGGGCATACGTAACTTACGTTATCTTCTCATTTGGCTACACTCTGGTAAATATTCCGATGGCACCGATCGTATCTTCTCTGTCAGCATCCGCAACAGAGCGTACCAAGATTTCTACAACACGTACTGTATTTTCAAACCTTGGATCACTGACATCTTCCCTGTTCGTGCTTCCGATGGTATACTTCTTCTCCGGCTCCAAGGATGCAACTGGTGCAGCGCTGGCTACCGGATACCGTAACACAAACATTGTACTTGGAATCATCGTTATCATCATCATGGCAATCTGTGTATTCTCCATCGTGGAGATCAATCCTCCGACAAAGTCAGCAGGAAAGAGCTCTCTGATCAAGGATATCGGAAGTCTTGTAAAAAATAAATATTACATCATGTTCCTTGGCGAGGTATTTTTCCTCTTCCTTGGATATCTTTCCATGTATGGTGCAATGCAGTACTATTATACTTACATTGTTGGTGATGTAAGCGGAATGTCACTGGCACTTACTTTACTTACCTTGCTTGCAATCCCGACTATGATCCTTGCAGCTTATCTCAATGGTAAGGGAATTGCCAAGATCAAGCTGATCCAGTTTGGAGCGATCGTAGATATCGTTGGATATGCGATCCTGTTCTTCACATCTGACGGAACAATCGCAACAGCAGCACTTGGACTGATCGGACTTGGATTCGGTTTTCGTTCCAGTATGTTCTTCTCCATGATGCCTGATATCTTTGACTATACAGAGTGGCAGGTAGGAAGAAACCTTGGTGGAACACAGAATGCGATCCAGGGATTTGTAAACAAGGTTTCCTCAGCAGCAGCATCTGCTATCGTATCTGCTCTTCTTGTATGGGGTAACTACGATGCAGCAAAACTTGACAAGGCAATGGCAGATGGTATCAGCATTGCAAAGGAGTTCCCGCAGACACATACAGCGATCAATTTTGCATTCGGTGGTCTTGCACTGGTAGCTACAATACTTTCTATCGTTGTGCTGATCCCATATGATCTGGATAAAAAATATCCGCAGATCCGTGCAGAACTGAACCAGCGGAATAAAGAAAACGCATAAATTTAAATCGAACAAAAAAGAAAAAATAAGGAGCATCGAAAGGTGCTCCTTTCGATTATCAGAACATCTGTTTTATATAAGGAGGAAAATATTATGTGGAATTATGCCTATACAGTACCGGAAAACAAAAAAGTAAGGGTGATCGTACATACAGATTGCAAAAACGAGGCAGATGACCAGTATGCAGTAGCGCATCATCTCATGACACCAAGATTCGACGTAAAAGGCCTTGTTGCGGGTCATTTCTGGAAAAACCCGCAGCAGTACGGCGAGCTTGGTACTGCGCAGGCAAGCTACGATGAGATCATCAAAGTCATGGAGCTTATGGGGCTTAAGAATCAGTATCCGGTAAAACTGGGTGCACCACGCGCCCTTGAAGATGAGAATACACCTATCGATTCCGAGGGTGCAAGATTCATCATCGAGGAAGCGATGAAGGAGGATAAAAGACCGTTGTACATTGCGTGCCAGGGTGCCATTACAGATGTTGCCTCCGCACTTCTGATGAAACCGGAGATCGCAGAGCGCATGACAGTGATCTGGATCGGTGGAGCAGATTATCCAAAGGGCGGATTTGAGTTCAACCTGATGATGGATATCAACGCTGCAAACGTAGTATTTTCCTCCAAAGTGCCGGTATGGCAGGTGCCGATGAGTCTTTATAAAGTGATGGCTGTTTCTCTTGCAGAGCTTCAGCTGAAGGTACGCCCATGTGGAAAGATCGGAAAATATCTTTTTGAGCAGCTGGTGGATTTCAACCATGTAGCAGCCAAGTACGAAATGGACTGGCCACAGGGCGAGATCTGGGGACTTGGTGATCAGGGAACCATCGCCGTTCTGATGGAAGAACTGGAAAAGGTAAGCTACGATATGGTATCTGCACCGAGAATCGCAGAGGATATGACATACATCCATGGACAGGACAACCGTGAGATCCGTGTTTACAAATATCTGGATGCAAGACTGACACTGGAAGATTTCTTTGCAAAGCTTGCTCTGAATTTTGGTGACGAGAAATAAAGCTTGAGGTAAAATGAAAATGAAAAATTATCTGGTTTTTGATGCAGGCGGAACATTTACGAAATATGCATTAATGAACGAAAATGCAGAAATTCTTGAAAAAGATAAGGTTCCCACACCAGACTATCATACAAAGACAAAAGAGGACTATTATGCAGTTCTGGACAGTGTTGTGGAGAAATACAAAAACCGCATTGAAGGTATTGCCATCAGCATGCCTGGTATGCTGGACAACAGGAATGGATATTGTGTAACAGCAGGATATCTTGCATATCTTGCAGGAAGTACTGTTGGCACAGAACTTTCCCAGCGTTACGGAATTCCGGTTTCTGTGGAAAATGATGGAAAATGTGCGGCACTTGCCGAGTTCTGGAGAGGAAGTCTTAAGGGCTGTACAAATGGGGCTGTTGTTGTTATCGGAACCGGTGTTGCAGGCGGGATCATCCTCGACGGAAAGCTTTTCCGCGGAAATCATTTTACCGCAGGCGAATACAGCTATATATGCACAGAGGCGAAGGATCCGGCAGAGCTGGACAACTACTGGGGAATGATCAGTGGTGCGGAAGGACTTGCAAAGACTGTTGCAAAGCATACAGGAGAGGACTGGCAGATTTACGATGGATTGAAGATATTCGGTCTGGCAAATGAAGGTGATGAGAAAGTTCTGGCAGGTCTGAGGGAGTTTACAGATCGTCTTGCAGTACAGATCTATAACCTGAATATCTATCTGGATCTGGACATCATTGCTATCGGCGGAGGCATCAGCCAGCAGCCGCTTCTGCATGAATATCTTCAGAAGAGCCTGGATGAAGTAATGAAGAATATTCCATTGCGAAAGATAACACCATATGTTCCGGAGCCGAAGATCACAAACTGTCAATTCTACAATGACGCAAATTTAATCGGTGCTTTATATCACTTCATGAACAAATAAGCGGTTATTCCGCTTATTTGTTCATGAGGAAGTAGCGAAGCGGATTCCGAATGTCCGCTTACAGATAATAAGCGGTTATTCCGAATGTCCGCTTGAGTATATTACATAAGGAGGATTCCAGAATGTCATTTCCAAAGAATTTTTTATGGGGCGGTGCAGTTGCTGCCAATCAGTGCGAGGGTGCATACAACGAAGATGGAAAGGGTTTATGCACACAGGATGTAACACCACACGGAATCGTAGGCCCCAGAACGGAAGAGCCTACACCGGATAACATGAAACTTATCGGAATCGATTTTTATCATCGTTATAAAGAAGATGTGAAATTATTTGCGGAGATGGGCTTCAAAGTATTCCGTACATCCATTGCATGGAGTCGTATTTTCCCTAACGGAGATGAGGAGACACCAAACGAAAAAGGTCTTCAGTTTTATGATGATCTTTTTGACGAATGCCATAAATATGGGATCGAGCCACTGGTAACGATCTCCCACTACGAAACACCGCTTCATCTTGCAAAAACCTACGATGGCTGGGTGAACAGAAAGATGATCGGTTTTTATGAGAGATATGTGAGAACTATTTTTGCAAGATACGGCAAGAAGGTTAAATACTGGCTGACATTTAATGAGATAAACTCTGTTCTCCATGAACCATTCTTAAGCGGTGGTATTTACACAGAAAAGGATAAGCTTTCCAAGCAGGATCTGTATCAGGCTGTTCATCATGAACTGGTCGCAAGTGCACTTGCAACAAAGATCGGACATGAGATGATGCCGGATGCAAAGATCGGCTGCATGATCTTAAGCATGCCGACTTATCCGCTGACCCCATGCCCGGACGATGTGATCAAGACTATGGAGAGTGTTCACAAGAACGATTTCTTCGGTGATGTACATGTCCGCGGATATTATCCGGGATATATGAAACGTTATTTCCGTGAAAATAACATTGAGATCAAATTTGAACCAGGCGATGCGGAAATCCTTAAGAATACAGTAGATTTCGTTTCCTTCAGCTATTACATGAGTATCTGCGAGACAGCAGACCCAGCTCATGTAAAAGGAAAGGGTAATCTTATGGGCGGTGTTCCGAACCCATATCTGGAAGCATCTGACTGGGGATGGCAGATCGATCCGCAGGGTCTTCGCTATGTGCTGAATTACTACTGGGATCGTTATCAGAAACCGTTATTCATCGTTGAGAACGGACTGGGCGCAGTAGACAAGCTGGTGGAGAAGGATGGCGTTATGACCGTTGAGGATGATTACCGTATTGATTACCTGCAGAAACATCTCCTTCAGGTCGAAGAGGCTGTTGAGGACGGTGTAGATGTTATGGGCTACACCTCCTGGGGCTGCATTGACCTTGTCAGTGCATCTACAGCAGAACTGAAAAAACGCTACGGCTACATCTACGTGGACCGCAACGACGATGGAACAGGTACACTGAATCGGTATAAGAAGAAATCCTTCTACTGGTATAAAGATGTGATCGCTACCAATGGTGAGTCACTTCACAAATAATATGGCTGCTTGACTTTCTGGAAAAAAAGCAGATATAATGCATTCATTGACGCAGGCAACGGAGTTCGCGAGAGCTTCCTTTGTCTGCGTTTTTTTATGTTATAGAAAATTACTCCGTAATGTTCCTACTGTGTGCAAATATCTGTTTTACAGCAGATTGACATGGAATATCTGAAAAGTTATAATCGAACGTACAGAAGGCTGGGAGCAGTCTTGGTATGAACAGATAGAATCCCGGAGCTTTTTCCGGAATGTGAAGTTACAGGAGGAGTAAAAACGTGACAGATCAGGAACGTTTTATGAAAGAGGCGATCCGCCAGGCAAAAAAGGCCCGTGCATTGGAGGAAGTGCCAATCGGCTGTGTGATCGTGCATGAGGGAAAGATCATAGCCAGAGGCTACAATCGCCGCAATACAGACAAAAATACCTTATCTCATGCAGAGCTTAATGCTATCCGAAAGGCCAGTAAAAAGCTGGGAGACTGGCGTCTGGAGGGCTGCACCATGTATGTAACGCTGGAGCCTTGTCAGATGTGTTCCGGTGCATTGGTACAGTCCAGGATCGATGAGGTGGTGATCGGCTGCATGAACCCGAAAGCAGGCTGTGCCGGATCTGTGATGAATCTTCTTCAGATCGAAGGCTTTAATCATCAGGTAAAGATCACAGAAGGGGTATTGGAAGAGGAATGCTCCGAAATGCTTTCCGCATTTTTCAGGGAACTGCGGGAGAAAAAGAAGCAGGCAAAAATCATGAGAGATTTACTCTTGACAGAATCCTGTGAAAATATCAAAATAAAATCATAAATGGATTTCACTATTACAGACAGAAAATCCATTCAGGCCAAACGAAAGTCGTTGACACAGGAACGACAGAAAATGGAGGAACAAAAAATGGAACTTGAAGCTTTAAGAAAAGACATGATAGCAGCAATGAAGGCCAAGGATAAGGTGACAAAGGAAGCAGTTTCTGCACTGATCGCAGCAGTAAAAAAAGCTGCCATTGATGAGGGATGCCGTGATGACATCAAAGGAGAGCTTGTAGACAAAGTTATCCTGAAAGAGCTGAAAACAGCAAAAGAGCAGATCGATACCTGTCCTGCAGAACGTACAGATCTGAAAGAAGAGTATCAGGCAAGATATGACATCATTGCGAAATACGCTCCGAAGCAGATGGATGAAGCAGAGATCAAGGCTTATATCGAGGAAAAATTTGCAGATGTTCTGGCAACAGGAAATAAAGGCCAGATCATGAAGGCAGTTATGGGAGATCTGAAGGGAAAGGCAGACGGCAAGCTGATCAATCAGGTAGTTGCCGGATATTGTAAATAACGCAATATATGTACACAGGAAAACGTCGGGAGCATTCGGAACAGCTTCCCGGCGTTTTTTTGCAGGGGCAGGTAAGGAGTAAATGCATAAAAAATCCCGCCGGATCAGTCATAAATGACGAACCCGGCGGGAATGCTGTTTATATAGAGATCATATATTATAACCTTTTTTACGCGCGCCGCACCTCGGAATGGTCTCACAGACGTTACCTTTACAGTTAACTCAGCCCAGGCACCCTCACGGCACACAAGAGCTTCTGCTTAGTGCTGCTGCATTCCTGCCCTGACACGGTTCACAGATTCCTGTTGCGTAAGACCCAGACGTCAACGCCACTTATAAAGGGCTGCTCTGCAAGATACAAGCCTCAGATTGGCATCACCCCTGCTGTAGCGGATTGCAGGTACAGGGCACCGCTATCTCCCCGGCTGCGCGGAATTTAATTATAGACTCTTATGAATGATTTGTCAAGATGCGCCAGATCTGTTTTTATAAAAAGGAGCCCCTCAATAAAAAGGAGCCCCCGGATATTTCACGTATTCAGTTTTTGATTTCAGCATAAAGGCGCAGGTTTTAAAATAGAGACATCAGCTGAGAAGACTGAGGTGGCAGTTCTGAATACCGCCGTTTTTGGTGTTGCGAAGGGTGAAGCTGAATTGGATCTGAGAATGCTCTGTTTAGCCGGAATATTGCTGATCGAGATTTCATCGTATCCCAGATCCGTTCCGGATGTGGGCATATAAACGATCCGGTTTTTTTGGCTATTGTACACTGCCTGAAAATGCTTTATAATATTATATTGTGTAAAACTCTGTGAAAAGAGAGGATACAGTAGTTGTTCTGCAGAAATACGTCAGGTGGAATATCTGTCTTATATGCAGACAGCAACAAATAAAATGTGCACATAAGAGGGCACAGAATGGAGGACGCTATGATTAAAAGAATCGGTCTGCTGACAAGCGGTGGCGACTGCCAGGCACTGAACGCAACCATGAGAGGCGTTGTAAAGGGCCTGAGCAACAGCGTTGAGAACCTTGAGGTTTATGGATTTGATGACGGATATAAGGGACTGATCTACGGGAAATACCGTATGCTTACAGCCAGGGACTTTTCCGGGATCCTGACTCAGGGCGGAACTATTCTCGGAACATCCAGACAGCCGTTTAAACTGATGCGGGTTCCGGATGAGAAGGGACTGGACAAGGTTGAGGCAATGAAACAGACTTACTATAAGCTCTGTCTGGACTGTCTTGTGATCCTCGGCGGAAACGGAACGCAGAAAACAGCCAATCTTCTCCGCGAGGAAGGCCTGAATATCATCCATCTTCCGAAGACTATTGATAATGATATCTGGGGTACAGATATGACATTTGGTTTCCAAAGTGCAGTAGATATTGCTACTCAGACAATCGACTGTATTCACACAACAGCCGCTTCCCATAACCGCGTATTTATCGTAGAATTAATGGGACATAAAGTAGGATGGGTTACTCTTCATGCAGGAATCGCCGGCGGCGCTGACATCATCCTCATCCCAGAAATCCCTTATGACTTAAAACACGTTATTTCGGCAATTCAACGCCGCAATGAACAGGGCAAGCACTTTACAATCCTTGCTGTTGCAGAAGGGGCAATCTCAAAAGAAGATGCAAAATTGACAAAGAAACAGTACAAGGCAAAACTGGCTAAACGTAAACATTCTACAGTTGGTTATGAACTCGCTTCACAAATTGAAAAAGCCACTGGTTTAGAAGTTCGTGTCACAATTCCAGGACACACACAGCGAGGCGGAAGCCCGGTTCCTTTTGATCGCGTAATTTCCAGCCGTCTTGGTGTTGCTGCAGCTGAGCTTATCGCCAAAGAAGATTACGGCAAAATGCTTATCA
>ERZ773134.3179-NODE-3179-length-10699-cov-2.895528_pt1 | contig 10699 bp, 7 predicted proteins | sample MGYA00580856_ERZ773134 | MGnify/ENA primary metagenome ERZ773134 (study PRJEB29015, sample SAMEA2737823) | human gut metagenome | biome: human gut; feature: human-associated habitat; material: faeces | place: China | collected 2012 ... | reverse complement strand
GGGCGAGGCGCCGAAAGCTTTCACCAGCCCGTCGAGCCCAAACAGCCCCGCGGTCGTGAAAAGCGCGGCGAACAGCGTCATGATCGCCGCGGCATTGCCGAGGACCGTTTCGGCATCCCGGCGCCGTCCTTCGCCAAGCAGGCGTGACATCTGCGATGCCGCGCCGACGCCGACGAGCGAGCCGACGGCGATCACGAAAACCGTCAGCGGAAACGTCAGTCCGACGGCGCCAAGACCGTCGGCGCCGACAAAACGGCCAATGAAGAGACGGTCGACGATGTTGTAAAAAGCGTTGGCCACGAGGCCAAGCGTAGCAGGTACAGAAAACCGGAAGAGCAGACGGGCGATGGAGCCCTGACTCATGCTGGTCAACGTGGAAGTCTGAGTCATGATAAATCAACCTCATTTCGAATTCAGACACGAACGCGGGACAAAATTTTTGTCTACATTCACTTTTTCCTTCTCGAGTGGAGTGTGGAAATTCCTCATGGAATTCCTCATGCGCATGATTACATTATATATGAAAATCGAATAGATTCAAATGCGATAGGACGCGATAGCCTTGAATAGGAAAGGATAGGGACGATTCAATCGCAAAAATCGGGGTGGAAAGCAAATTTGCCGTTTGCTCCTTGCCGGTCCGAAAAGGCACGAGGAGAGCCGTAGTAAGCGCTTGCAGAAAAAGAGAGACACTGTACACAAACAGGAAAGCTCACGAAATCTCGCGTTTTTGCCATTCAACGATTCGTGCAAAAACGCGTGATTCACGAGAGCGCGTATCGCGACGTCTTGACGGCGAGCTGACCGCACGGAGACTGACCAGTACCTGTCAGAATGGCGTCGCAAGCGGTTTCTTCGCTCATCGTTCCCCGCCGTCAAGGTCGCCCGACGAATTTTCGCCGTCCGGCGGCTCTTCGGGCAAAGTCGGCAGGTCATTCGCCGCCCCTTCCCCGGAGAACGCGCGGCGCTCTCCAGTTCTGCCGCCGCGCCGAGCGCGGCGAAAAGCGTTTTGTCGCTTGCAGGGAGATCGTTTTTTTCGCCCCCGCGGCCGCCGCCACAAAAAACGCGGCCGCTGAACGTTGTTTCTTCATATTGCAGCCGCCTCCGCGACCATCCTTCCGTAGGGGCTCCGGCCTTTTGCCGGGAACTCTCCGGAAACGCAGCGCCAACTCTGCCCGCGCCAATCTGCTATAATTTCAACGACAGCCGTACGCAGGAGCGGCGAGTTGCCGGAATTTTTATCCGCAGCGTGCGTTTTATTTTAAAGAGGGGATTTTCTCAAATGGCCAAGTCGCTCATGATCCAGGGGACCGTGTCGGGCGCGGGCAAGAGCCTGCTCGTCGCCGGGCTGTGCCGAGTCTTCCGTCAGGACGGGCTGCGCGTGGCGCCGTTCAAGTCGCAGAACATGGCGCTCAACTCGTTCATCACCCGCGAAGGGCTGGAGATCGGCCGCGCCCAGGCCGTACAGGCCGAGGCGTGCGGCATCGAGCCGACCGCTTCGATGAATCCGGTGCTGCTCAAGCCGACCAGCGACAAGGGCTCGCAGGTGATCGTCAACGGCGAAGTCTACGGCAACTACACGGCCGAAGGCTATTACGACATGAAGCGCGAGCTCTGGCCCTGCGTGCTCGACGCCTGGCGGCGGCTGAACGCGGGGTATGATCTGATCGTCGTCGAAGGCGCCGGCAGCCCCGCGGAGATCAACCTGAAAGCCGACGACTTCGTCAACATGGGGCTGGCGAAGCGCCTCGACATCCCCGTGCTGCTGGTGGGCGACATCGACCGCGGCGGCGTCTTCGCCCAGCTGGTAGGCACGCTGGCGCTGCTGGAGCCGGACGAGCGCGCCCTCGTCCGGGCCACCGTCGTCAACAAGTTCCGCGGCGACCTGAAGATCCTGTTGCCGGGGCTGAAGCAGCTGGAAGAGCTGACGGGGCGGCCCGTGGCGGGCGTGGTGCCGTGGACGCCGCTCGACATCGACGACGAGGACAGTCTCAGCGACCGGCTCGGCCGGCGTCGGGAGGCGCTGATCGACGTGGCCGTGATCCGTCTGCCGCGCCTCTCCAACTTTTCCGATTTTTCGGCGCTGGACGCATCCGACGGCGTGGGCGTGCGCTACGTGGAGAACGTCCGCGCCCTCGGCGCGCCCGATCTCGTCATTATCCCCGGCACGAAGAACACCATCGGCGACATGAAATGGCTGCGCGCCTCCGGCCTGGAAGCGGCCGTGAAGAAGCTGGCCGCGTCCGGCGCGCCCGTGATCGGCATCTGCGGCGGCTACCAGATGCTGGGGCGCGAGATCGTCGACGAAGAGGGCGTGGAAGGCGGCGGTTCGATCGCCGGCATGGGATTGCTGCCGGTTGTCACGCGCTTTCGGCCCGAAAAGCGCCGCACGCGCACGACGGCCCGCGCGGGCTCCGTAAAAGGCGTTTTCGCCGCGCTCAGCGGGGCCGAACTCGAAGGCTACGAGATCCACTGCGGCGCGACAACCCGCGGCGACGGCGCGGAGCCGCTGATCCGGCTTGAAGACGGCGCGCCCGACGGCTGCCAGAGCGGCAGCGTGTACGGCTGCTACCTGCACGGATTTTTCGACAGCGAAGCCTGCCGCCGCGCCGTACTCGGCGCGCTGGCGCGGCGCAAGGGCGTGACGCTCGGCGCGCCCCCGTTCGACTGGAAGGCGTACAAGGAACGGCAGTACGACGCGCTGGCGCAGACCCTGCGCGAGCATCTCGACATGCAACTGATCCGCCGCGTCGTCGCCCGCGAGGCGTAGCGCGTCGGCAAAACGGACGCCTTCGAAAATGTTCCACGTGGAACATTTTTCATCGAGCATAGCGTAAATCGTTGCGAAAACACGATTCAATCGCTCTGCGCGCCGCGCTCGAAAAAAGCAGATTCCGCGCCGGGGCAATTTTGCCCGGCGTCATTCATGGGAGGTCATGATCGTGAAAAACATCGACGAATTGAACGCGAACGTTTTCGAACTTTTCAACAAGGACTGGGCGCTGCTGGCCGCCGGCTCGATCGGCAATTACAACGTCATGACCATCGGCTGGGGGCAGCTGGGCACGTTGTGGAACAAAAACGTCGTCACGGTTTTCGTCAAGCCCGTTCGCTACACCCACGGCTTCATGGACGCAAACGCGTATTTCACCGTCGGCTTCTGTCCCAAAGAATACCGCCGCGACCTGACGATCCTCGGCTCCAAATCGGGGCGCGACGGCGACAAGGTGGCGCTGACCCGTCTGACGCCGCAGGCGGTCGAACACGGCGTCACCTTCGCCCAGGCCGAACTGACGCTGATCTGCAAAAAAATCTACCGTCACGACATGGAGCTGGCAAACATCCCCGCCGACGCGGCCAAAGCCTATTACGCCGAAGAAGCGCCCCACTCGATCTACATCGGCGAAGTCGTCGGCTTCGTCGAGAGTTAAATGACCGTCCGTCGGCAGTACAGTGGAAAAACGAAAAAGCGGAGAATTCATCCTCCGGCTGTCCGATCGGCCAATGAGGCGGATTTTTCACGGAGGCGACACAAGCGCTCCGGGACCGTGGATCCGACGTGGCAGAATCGTAATATTCATTGAGAATATTTTAGCAAGTCAGTAATGATAATATATCATCAATATTTCTATCGTATACATAACACATTTTATAAGTACTCTTGATTTGTGAAGGGAATTCCATTATAATCAACGGCAGTTGATTATAATATGCGGCTTCACGAAGTACCCTTCGTTGTCAGTAAAGGAATGTCCTTCTTTTACCAAAACAATCAAGGTCAAATTTGCCTGACGCGCCAGGTCAAATTTGACCTTTTTTGTTTTCAAGAGGGGGCGAGGACGCGCAGCCGCATAGGAATCAACATTTTCATACTTGCAGGAGGGGTTCTTGATGAGGAAAGTTTTTTTGACAGTGTTTGCCGCGGCGTTTTCGGGAATTTTTGCGGCAGCGGCTCTGGCTGCTGGCGGAAGTTACACGATGGCCACCGGCGGCACTTCGGGCACTTTCTATCCTTACGGCGGCGCTATGTGCCAGATCATCAACAAAGCGATCGGCACGAACATCACGGCCAACGCCACTGGCGGCGGCAAAGAGAACATGGCCCTCTTGGCGAACGAGGAGACGGATTTTTCGCTCCTCGATGCCGACATGATGAGTTATGCGCTGACCGGCACTGAGTCGTTTCGGGGACGTCAGATCGGCACGTTCGGCTCCATCGCCAGCCTGTTCCCGCAGGTTTTTCAAATTGTGGTAGCCGACAACAGCGACATCAAAACAATTGAAGATCTCAAGGGGCACCGCGTCTCCGTCGGCGACGCCGGCTCCGGTTCCGCAGTGAACGCTGCTCAGCTGTTCAGCGCTTACGGAATGACCTTCGACGACATCAAGGTCAATTACCTTTCCTTCAGGGAAGCGGCCTCAGCGTTCCAAGACGGCTCGCTTGACGCCTATGTCGCCGTCGCCGGCATGCCCACTACGGCTCTTGTGGAAACGAATCTGACTCGCCGGATTCGTCTGCTTTCCATCGACGACGAACATCTGAAGATTCTCACTGGCAAATACGCTTTCTTTGCGCCCGTGACGATCGGCACAGAAGTTTACGGCACGGCGGCCGCGGCGCGGACGGTTGCTGTGAATGCCACCGTGGCCGCTTTGAAGAGCGTTGATGAAGATGTCGTCTACAACTTCACCAAAGCGCTGTTCGAGCATGCAGACGAGCTCGCCGAAGCACACGCCAAGGGCAAGGAACTTGCCCGCGAAAAGGCGCTTGACGGTCTTGACGTAGAATTCCTGCATCCCGGCGCCGCCAGATATTACCAGGAGATCGGCATGCTGAAATAGGCCGGATCCGTAAAAGCACAGGGCAACGGCGCGGCTGACGCGCCTTTCCAGCGCTTCGTTCCCGTCAATCCACAAAGAAAGGATATTTTGCTATGAATGTTTCCGACCAGAACGGAACTGTTCCCGAAATGCCGGATGTCGACCTTTCCAAGTTGGAGAAAGAGTCGAATACGCGCAGCTATTCGGGATTTACGAAGCATTTCGTGACGCTGTATCTGCTGTGCTTTACTCTGTTCCAGCTCTATACCTCCATTGTCGGTACCGTGCCGCCTCAGATCGTCCGCATGGTTCATTTGGGCTTTGCGATTCCGCTTTCCTATTTACTTTATCCGGCGACCTCGAAAGGTTCGATGGACCGGCTTCATCCGCTTGATCTGCTGTTGGCGACCGCGTTTCTGCTGGTCGCCGGCTACTATCTCTACAATTACGACGCGCTGATCGAGCGCATCGGCTTTTACACTACGCTTGATATCTTTGTTGGTGCCGTGGGCATGCTCCTCGTCATGGAAGCGTGCCGCCGTGTCGTCGGTTGGCCGATCGTGATCATTGCGGCGGTCTTCATCCTTTACGCCTCTTGGGGCAAATACATGCCGGGATTCCTCAACCATCGCGGCTATTCAATAAAGCGAATCGTCTCACAGCTGTTTTTCAGCACCGAAGGAATTATCGGCAGCCCGTTGGGCGTGTGCGCTTCGTTCGTATTTCTCTTTATCCTGTTCGGCGCTTTCCTTGAAAAGACGGGCATCGGCCAGTTCTTTACGGATATTGCCAACGCGCTCGCCGGCAGCGTACCGGGGGGGCCCGCCAAAGTAGCGGTCATCACCTCGGCGCTCCAAGGCACCGTTTCCGGATCGTCCGTTTCCAACACCGTTTCGACAGGATCGTTCACCATCCCGCTGATGAAATCTCTTGGCTACCGGCCCGAGTTCGCCGCCGCCGTGGAAGCTGCGGCTTCTACAGGCGGGCAGATTATGCCGCCGATCATGGGTGCAGCGGCGTTCCTGATCTCTGAAATCGTCGGTGTCAGCTACATCGAGGTCGTCAAGGCCGCGGCGATCCCCGCCGTGCTGTACTTCTCGGGCATCTGGATTATGGTTCACCTCGAAGCGAAAAAACTTGGTCTGCGCGGTTTACCGAAAGATCAAGTTCCCCATGCCGGGGAGCTGCTCAGAAAAGAGGGCCATTTGATCCTGCCCCTGATCGCCATCATGGTGTTTCTGATCATGGGATTCACGACCACAAGAGCGGCCCTGTGGGGGATCCTGACGGCCATCATCGTGCCGTACCTGCGCAAAAGCACGCGCGTACAAGTGGCGGACATCGCCTCGGCGCTGACAGCCGGCGCCAGAAACATCCTCGGCGTTTCCTGCGCGTGTTCGACCGCCGGCGTGATCGTCGGCGTCGTGACAATGACGGGGATCGGCTTAAAGCTGGGCGAAGGGCTCACGACGCTCACCTCAGGCATGCTCATTCCAACGTTGTTTTTCACGATGATCACCTCGCTCGTGCTTGGTATGGGAGTGCCGACGACAGCGAACTATCTGATCACGGCCACCATTGCCGCGCCGATCGTCGTCAGGCTTGGCATCCCGGTGCTGGCGGCTCATCTGTTCTCGTTTTATTTCGGCATCCTTTCTGACGTGACGCCACCTGTGGCGTTAGCAGCCTATGCCGGTTCGGCTATTGCCAAGAGCAATCCGTTCAAGACGGGCGTGATCGCGACGAAGCTTGCTGTGGCGGCGTTTCTCGTGCCTTATATGTTTGCCCTCAACCCGAGTCTGATCTTGATCGACACGACGTTGCCCGAAGTTGCGGTGATCGCTGTGACGTCGGTGACCGGCATGATCGGGATTGGCGCCGCGCTGACGGGGTACTTTGTCAGCGATACGCTCTGGTATGAACAGATTTTGCTTGCCCTTGGGGGCGTCATGCTGGTCTATCCCGGTTACGTCACCGACGCCATCGGCGTCGGACTGGTCGCCGGCATCTACCTGCTTCAGAAGCTACGTGTGAAAGCTTCCATTGCGGCGGTGCGCAATGAATAAGCGCTTGTCCGCAAATCTATGGTAAAGTCTTGTGAGGAGGTGGTTGCGATGGAGTACAACGATTCAACGATCTTTCTTACGGGACAGGCCCGCCCCGGCAAGGAAGACGCGATCAGCACCGTTTATTCCGTCTTTTCACTCTGCCTTTTTATCGACACCAAGACGGACTGCATCGTCAACGTCGCGTGCACGACGGTAATGGATGAAACGGAAGACTTTATTCGCAAGCTTCTGCTCGGCAAGAACATCGTCACCGAACTGGAAGCGATGATCGTCTCGCTGCGACAGCGTTTCTTTGCGCTGGTGCAGAAGACTTTGATCGTGGCGTTGAAAGACGCACAGAACCGCTATCTCATGCTCTTTCCACAAAAGCGCGTCAGCGCCTCGCAGTCATAAAAAATAGCCTCTCTTTGTTGCCGGGTGAGGGATAGCCTCCCGCACCTCAAGCGATCAAGACCAGATGGAACGCACATAAGTGCCGCTGTCTGGTCTTTTTTTATTCTACGATTTCATAAAGGAGCGATGATGCAATGGATGTTATGAGCAAAGTCAATGGAATCGCCATGCTTGACACGTTTGACCCGGAGATGGCCGGACTACTGCATCGCGAGGAGGAGCGCCAGCGCGTCACGATCGGCCTGATCGCTTCGGAGAATATTGCCTCGCCGCTGGCCACGTGTCTTGAGGGGTCTGTCTTCACCAACAAAAACACCGAAGGTTATCCCGGCAAGCGTTTCGTCGGCGGCTGCGAATACGCCGATGCGGCGGAACAGCTGGCGATCAGGCGCGTCAAGGAACTCTTCGGCTGCGAACATGCCAACATTCAATCGGGCAATGCCACGGTCGCCAATATCGCCGTTCTGGTCGCGTTGCTCAGGCCGGGGGACACCATCCTCTCCATGGCGCTGAGCCATGGCGGGCATCTGAGCCATGGCGCTTCCTTCCACTTCAGCGGCAAGAACTACAAAGTCGTGCAGTACGGCGTCAGCCCCAAGACGCACCTGATCGACATGGACAACGTCCGTCAGCTGGCTCTGGCATGCCGGCCGCAGGTCATCGTATGCGGCGCCTCGTCTTATCCTCGCTTGATCGATTTTAAAGCGTTTGCCGACATTGCTCACGAAATAGGCGCTTATCTGTGGTGCGACTGCGCGCACACTATTGGCCTGATCGCCGCCGGCGCCAACCCTTCCCCAGTCCCTTACGCCGACGTGGTCACCTTCTCGACGCAGAAGACTCTGCGCGGTCCCCGGGGCTGCGGCGTCATTCTTTGTAAAGAGGAATTGGGCAACAAAATCGACCGGGGCGTATTTCCCCGAATCCAAGGAGGCCCCAAAGGCGACATGCTAGCCGCGCGCGGCGTGCTCTTCAAGGAGTGCATGACACCTGAGTTCAAAGCGTATGGCACGCAGGTCGTGAAGAACGCCCAAGAGTTGGCGCGCGGCTGTGCCGACGAAGGGCTGGCGCTCATCACCGGCGGTACGGACACGCATATGGTCATGATCGACGTGACGCCACTGATCGCTGACGGTCAGGAAGCGGAGATCCTGCTGAACTCCGTGGGCATGGTCACTAACAAAAACGCCATCCCCTTTGACAAACTTCCTCCCAGCATCGGCAGCGGTCTGCGCATCGGCAGCCCGACGATGACCACCCGCGGCGCCAAAGAAAAAGAGATGTACCACATCGGCCGCCTGCTCGGACAAACGCTGAAAAACAAAGACACCCCCGAAAAGTTGAAGGAGATCGCCGCCGCAGTGCGAACCATCGCCGAAAGTCACCCCATGTTCTCCGACGAGTGGATTCCGGCGGCCTGCAAAGAATGATGAAGCGCTTCCCCAATCAGCGAAGGAACTCTTGACAGGAGAACTGTGGCTGCCGGGGCATCCGTTCCTCGAAAAAGAAGCATAAAGCCATCCACAACGCCTCCAAATATCACAAAACGGCTCTGGAAATTCCATCGCGGTCTCAAGGATAATAGAAATGTCCACGAATGCCGCGCATACGCGCGGCCGTGTCGCATAAAACATGCGCCACGACGCGAAGCGAGTCCTTGAGGGCGGCGCTTTGAAAAGGGAGAGCCCCTTGCCCTTTTGAACGAAAATGAGTATGCACTCCCTTTCAGGGCGCGCCGAGGTACGACATCGTCACGGAAGATTTTTAATCGACCCCGGGTATTCGGAAGAGAAACGGAGCGTGCTGTGATATGAGACATATCCTCGAAGGCCGCGCGGCGGTGCCCGAGGCGGAACGATGAACCTGTTTTCCCCGGCGGAAGTCGTCGCCAATTATGCCGCGGCGGGAGCCGCGAAAACGCGTCTGCCCGCATGGAAAATCTTGCTGCTGAGCATGCTGGCGGGATTCTGCATCGCCATAGCGGCGGCGGCGACGAACGTGATTTCGCACAACGCCGGCGCCGCCGCATCGGTTCGCCTGCTGTCGGGATTGGTTTTTCCTTTTGGTTTGATCATGGTGATCCTGCTGGGCACAGAGCTGTTCACAGGCAACTGCCTCATCTCCATCGCCGTGCTCGACGGCACGGCGACAGTCGGCGGCATGCTGCGCAACTGGGGCTGCGCCTACGTCGGGAATTTCGCCGGCGCGGCGCTGACCGCGGCCGCGTGCGTTTATGCAGGGCAGCTGCACTTCTCCGACGGCGGGCTGGCCCTCTTCACGATGAAGCTCGCGGCCGCGAAGTGTGCGCTGGCTTTTGCCCCGGCCGTGCTGTTGGGAGCGCTGTGCAATGTCCTTGTCTGTGCGGCCGTGCTGTCGGCTTTTTCCGGCAAAGACCTGTGCGGGCGCGCCGCAGGCGCATACTTTCCCGTGGCGTTTTTCGTCATGTGCGGCTTCGAACACAGTGTGGCGAACATGTTCTATGTGCCTGCCGCCCTGTTCGCGAAGAACGTGCCGCTGTACGCGCAGAAAGCGGTGGATGCCGGCCTTGATCTGAGCGGATTGACGTGGAAAAATTTCCTCGCCGACAACCTTCTGCCCGTGACGTTGGGCAACATCGTCGGCGGCGTGCTGTTCGGCGCGCTGATGTGGGGCTGCTTCGCAAAAAAGAAAACATGAATCGAAAAACAAAAAAGCTTCAGCCGAACGTTTGCGTTCGGCTGAAGCTTTTTTGCCGGCGGAAATCACACGTCCAGATTGTGCACTTCATGGGCGTGCTGTTCGATAAACTGGCGGCGAGGTTCGACGCGATCGCCCATGAGAATGTCGAAGTACTCGTCGGCGCCGGCCAGGTCGTCCAGCTCGATCTGCTTGAGCAGGCGCGTGGCCGGATCCATCGTCGTCTCCCAGAGCTGGCCGGGATTCATCTCGCCCAGGCCCTTGTAGCGCTGCACGGCAGCTTTTTTGCCGTCGGCCGCAAGGCCGTCCATGACTTTGCGCAGCTCTTTGTCGCTGTAAAGATAGTCCACTTTCTTGCCGACCTGCACGCGGTAGAGCGGCGGCACGGCCAGATAGATATGGCCTTTTTCGATCAGCTCGCGCATGTGGCGGAAGAAGAACGTCAGCAGCAGCGTGCTGATGTGAGCGCCGTCGACGTCGGCGTCGGTCATGATGATGATCTTGTTGTAGCGCAGCTTGCCGATGTCGAAGTCCTCGCCGATGCCGCAGCCCAGCGCCTGGATGATGACGCGGATTTCCTTGCTGCCGAGCATCTTGTCCATGCGCGCCTTCTCGACGTTGAGGATCTTGCCGCGCAGGGGCAGGATGGCCTGGAACTTGCGGTCGCGCCCCTGCTTGGCGCTGCCGCCGGCCGAGTCTCCCTCGACGATGTAGACCTCGCAGTTCTCGGCGGTGCGGCT
>ERZ773134.3177-NODE-3177-length-10708-cov-3.534873_pt1 | contig 10708 bp, 7 predicted proteins | sample MGYA00580856_ERZ773134 | MGnify/ENA primary metagenome ERZ773134 (study PRJEB29015, sample SAMEA2737823) | human gut metagenome | biome: human gut; feature: human-associated habitat; material: faeces | place: China | collected 2012 ... | reverse complement strand
TACGGGGAAATACATGATATTTTCCGGGAGAAAGAAGTCTGTCTCTTGCACGGTGTTACTTCCAGTGGAAAGACGGAAGTCTATGTGCGGCTGATCGATGAGGTGCTGAAGATGGGACGCCAGGTTTTGTATATGCTGCCTGAGATTGCCATTACCACCCAGATCACGGAACGGCTGGCCAAGTTGTTCGGCGACAAGTTGCTGGTTTATCATTCCAAATTTTCTGATAACGAACGGGTGGAAGTCTGGAACCGTTTGCTGCATACGGGCGAGCCGATGCTAGTGTTAGGCGTTCGTTCCTCTTTGTTTTTGCCATTCAAGGATCTAGGTCTGATTATTATAGACGAGGAGCATGAGAATACCTATAAGCAGCAGGACCCGGCTCCGCGTTATCATGCTCGCAATGCAGCCTTGGTGTTAGCCGGTATGCATGGGGCGAAAACATTGTTGGGCTCCGCTACCCCTTCCATTGATTCTTATTTTAATGCCACTACCGGCAAATATGGTCTGGTGGAACTGACTACCCGTTATGGCGACCGGCTGATGCCGGAAATACTGACAGCCGATATCAAGGAGTTGAGACGTAAGAAGATCATGAAAGACACGCTTTTTTCGCCGGTCTTGGTAGAAAAGTTGAGCGAGGCGTTAGGGAAGGGAGAGCAAGTGATCCTGTTCCAGAACCGCCGGGGATTCGCTCCGGTGATCGAGTGCAAGGAGTGCGGTTGGGTTCCCCATTGTGTCAATTGCGATGTCAGCCTGACATACCATAAGTTTCGTAATGAGTTGGTATGCCACTATTGCGGATATAAAATCCAGTCGCCTCATCAATGCCCGGAATGCCAGAGCCCGGAACTTCGTACGATGGGGTTCGGGACTGAGATGGTGGAGGAAGAGATTGCTACTCTCTTCCCTTCCGCCAAGGTCGAGCGTCTGGATTTCGATACCGCCCGTACCCGTACGGCCTATGAGCGGATCATCGCGGACTTTGAGAAAGGTAAGACACAGATATTGATCGGAACTCAGATGCTCTCGAAAGGTCTGGATTTCGGGAACGTCAGTGTGGTCGGTATCCTGAATGCCGATAGCCTGATGAACTTCCCGGATTTTCGTGCCCATGAGCGCGCCTTCCAGTTGATGGTACAGGTGAGCGGCCGTGCCGGAAGGCGGGATAAGCGGGGAACGGTTGTCCTGCAAACTTCTCAGCCTGACCATCCGCTAATCCGGATGGTAGAACGTTTCGCCTATAAGGAAATGGTACGTCTTCAATTGGGTGAGCGGAGCATGTTCCGTTATCCGCCTTACTATCGTTTGATAGTGATAGTCTTGCGTAGTCGGAATGATTCGATCCTGCAGGAACTATCTGTTTTGTATGCCGAGAACCTGCGTCGTCGTTTGGGCGAACGCGTGCTGGGTCCGGTCACTCCGCCGATAACCCGTGTGCAAACTCTCCATATCCGGAAAATCGTTTTAAAGATAGAGATTGCCGCTGCGATTGCTCCGGTACGTGAGATACTGGAATCGGTACACACTGAAATGCAACGCTACTTGCCGTTTAAGCAGTTGATCGTGCACTATGATGTAGATCCGGCTTGAGAGTCGGTTGTCAGGAGAAATTAATCCCGAGTCAATAGCCGGGGGATTAATCCCCCGGTGTAAATTGTAAATTAAGAATGATGGAAGAGAAGAAAGGAGAATATAAGATATTGTTTGTGTGTCTGGGAAATATTTGCCGGTCACCGTCGGCTGAGGCCGTGATGAAGAAGTTGGTTCAGGATGCGGGACTGGATGGCCGGATCAAGATCGATTCTGCCGGTATTATTGGGTATCACGCAGGAGAAAAAGCCGATCCGCGTATGCGCTCGCATGCGGCCCGTAGGGGATATAAGTTAGATTCGGTCTCCCGTCCGGTATGTACGGAAGACTTTTTCGACTTCGACCTGATTATCGGAATGGACAACCGTAACATAGACGATCTGAAACGGAAAGCCCCGGATTTGGAATCCGTGGAAAAGATACATCAGATGACGGAATATTCCCAGAACAAGCTGTATGACCATGTCCCCGATCCGTACTATAGTGGAGCGGAAGGTTTCGAGCTGGTCCTTGATCTGCTGGAGGATGCTTGCGCTGGGCTACTGGATGAGCTTGTACAGTTTATTTCTTCAAATCCGGATAACTGATTCGTGTATGGTACATGATCTTCAGTTTTTCCACAAAGACATTCTTAACCGTTTCCACATCCTTGAACGTCAGCGGGGCATTACGCATCAGTCCGTCGGCAATCTGTCCGTCTATGATCTTGTCGACTAAGGCACGAATGTTTTCTTCCGTGTGTTCTTTCAGGCTACGGGAGGCCGCTTCTACGGAATCAGCCATCATCAGGACGGCAGTCTCTTTCGAGAACGGGTTCGGCCCCGGATAGGTGAAAGCCTCTTCGTCTATTTCGCGGTCGGGATACTGGTTTTTGAAAGAGTTATAGAAGTATTTGGCTTTTCCGCGTCCGTGATGGGTACGGATAAAATCGATGATGGCTTTTGGCAACATTGCTTTTTCTGCGATCTTGACACCGTCGTTCACATGATTGATAATGATTTTCGCGCTTTGGTCGAACGATAGCTGGCTGTGCGGATTGATACTGCTTTGGTTTTCGGTAAAGAATGCCGGATTCGCCATCTTACCGATATCATGATACATGGCTCCTGTACGTACGAGCTGCGCGTTTGCTCCGATAGCGGCAGCCGCTTCCGACGCTAAGATCGACATCTGCAAAGAATGTTGGAAGGTTCCCGGAGATATTTCGGACAGCTTTTTTAGGATCGGCGTATTGATGTTGGAGAGTTCGACCAACGTAATGCTGGACACATAGCCGAATGTCTTTTCCAGCATATAGACTAATATGTAAGTAAACATCAGCAGGATAAAATTGATGCCGAAATAGAGCATCATCATCCAGTTGATCTTCTTGAAGTCCGCTTCCTGGTAGATGGACAGGCTGATGTAGCAGAGCGCATAGGACATGAAGATGAAGAAAGCGCAGCGGATCAGTTGGGAACGTTCGTATAAATCCCTCAAGCTGAATGTCACGACCATGCCGGCAATCACCTGTAGCAACAGGAATTCGTGCGGGAAAGGCACCATTAGTGAGCAGATCAGCACGATGATCAGGTGTGTGAACAGCGCCGTGCGCGAGTCGAAGAACGTGCGCACGACAATCGGCACGATAGCGAACGGAAGGATATAGACATTGAACAACCCGTACGTCACGCAAAGTTCTGTCAGGATGCAGCTCACGAATACGCATAGTACGAGGAAAAGCGCATTCCTCCTGTTATGCAGGATTTTCAACCGGAAAGACCACAGGTACAGCCAGAAGCAGAAGAGAATACCGAATACCAGCACGAACTGGCCTCCCATGATGATACCTTGCCGTTGGGCTCCTCCGGACTTGGTCTCGTGTACGATCTTAAGGGAACGGAGCACATTGTAAGTATGGTTGTCGATGATTTCGCCCCGGTCGACGATACGTTCTCCTGCCTGTATCATGCCGTTGGCCAGTGGGATGCTGTTCAGGATATCTTCCCTGACTTTTTCCGACATCGTCTTGTCGTATGTGATATTTTCCACCAAATAATTGTTGATATCGCAAGATTGCAATACCGACTTGTCCAGATAAGAGGGGCAATTGTTGATGATAAACTCATACGCCGTCTTGACTGTAAAAAAATCGCTACTGTAATGGGGGTGCGCTACGCTGCCCGCGAGCAGGTTGATGCGGGGATATTCCTCCTTCTTGAGTTCATCCATGTCCTGGGTAGAAATGATACCATCCCGGTATAGCTTTTGCAAGCTGTTTTCGATATACTGCATATAGGCCGGAGTCGCCCAGTTCTTCAGCGTGCCCTGATAGTCGGCGCGTAGTTTGTCTATCTCTTCAGATTCGATTGTGGTATCCAGTCGGTAATAAGGCTCGAACTTTTTGAGAGCGCTGTCGCGTTCGGCCTGTACTTCCGCATCAGTCTTGTAGATCGGGAAGTCGCTCGGAGCGGTAAGCAACCCGTACCGCCAAGGTTTTCCTTCATAGAATTGGTAACGGAATTTTCCTTCCCTCGGAAAGAAGTAAGCGATCAACAAGGCCGCCACAATAAAATAGACACTCGGATGTATGCTATAGTTATTTGCTTTCATAATGTTCTGTTTTATGTATTGAAAGGCGAAATGTACATAAAAAAGTTTACTAAGAGAAAAAAAAGGGCTACTTTTGCCGCAGTAAACGGAATTATGATTTATGAATTGTGATTTATGCGTTGTTATAAATCACAATTCATAAATCACAAATCATAAATCACATAGAAAGATTATGACTCAAAGGAAAGTTAGAGTCCGATTTGCACCGAGTCCCACTGGGGCCTTGCATATCGGAGGTGTTCGTACAGCTTTATACAATTATCTATTTGCCAAACAGAATGGTGGAGATCTGATTCTCCGTATCGAAGATACCGACTCGCAGCGTTTTGTTCCCGGAGCGGAAGCCTATATTATAGAAGCGCTTACCTGGTTGGGGATCAAGTTTGACGAAGGTGTCGGCTTCGGAGGCGAATACGGGCCTTACCGTCAGAGTGAACGCAGGGATATTTACAAGAAGTATGTCGATCAGTTGTTGGACGCCGGTTGTGCTTATATCGCATTCGATACCCCCGAAGAGCTGGATGCCAAACGGAAGGAAATTCCCAATTTCCAATATGATGCATCCACTCGTATGCAGATGCGCAACTCGCTGACTCTTTCCGAGGAAGAGGTGAAATCATTGATCGATGCTGGCAATCAGTATGTGGTCCGTGTCAAGATCGAACCGGATGAGAACATCCATGTGAACGACCTGATCCGTGGAGAAGTAATTATCAACTCTTCTATCCTGGACGATAAAGTCTTATATAAATCAGCCGACCAGTTGCCCACTTACCATCTGGCCAATATCGTGGACGATCATTTGATGGAAGTGACGCACGTGATCCGTGGTGAAGAATGGTTGCCGAGTGCCCCGCTTCACGTACTGTTGTACCGTTATTTCGGATGGGAAGACACGATGCCCCGGTTCGCACACCTGGCTTTGCTTTTGAAACCGGAAGGCAACGGCAAGTTGAGCAAGCGTGACGGTGACCGCCTGGGCTTCCCGGTGTTCCCGTTGGAATGGCATGACCCGAAGAGCGGTGAGGTTTCTTCTGGTTATCGCGAGAGCGGTTACCTGCCCGAAGCGGTTGTCAACTTCCTGGCCTTGTTGGGATGGAATCCTGGTAATGATCAGGAAGTAATGAGCATGGACGAACTGATCCATAGCTTCGATCTGAGCCGTTGCAGCAAGAGCGGAGCCAAATTTGATTATGAAAAGGGAAAATGGTTCAACCATCATTATATCCAGGCTATGGACAATAAGGAAGCCGCTGCCCTCTTTATGCCGATCCTCGAAAGCCACGGCGTGAAAGCAGACCCAGCCTATGTGGAGAAGGTCGTAGCCATGATGAAAGACCGTGCCACCTTTATCAAGGACTTGTGGGATCTTTGCTCGTTCTTCTTCATCGCTCCGACGGAATATGATGAAAAGACACGCAAAAAACGCTGGAAGGAAGACAGTGCCGCCCAGCTTGCCGAACTGATCGAAGTGCTTCGCGCACGTGAACCGTTCGATATCGAAGGTACGGAAGAAGAGGTAAAAGCTTGGATCGAAAGCAAAGGCTACCATTTGGGAAATATAATGAATGCGACTCGTTTGGCCCTTGTCGGTGAAGGCAAAGGTCCGCATATCTTCGACATAACGGAAGCCTTGGGTAAGGAAGAGTCTATCCGCCGCATCCAGAGAGCGATAGATAAATTGTCAATTGACAATTGATAATTCTTTTTATCATGTACAGCTTACTCATACATTTCTATGCCTTTATTGTCGCTATGATTTCTCCTTTCCACCGGAAGGCACGCCTGATGCGTTTCGGCCAGTGGAAGACGAATAGCATTTTGCGTGAGAAGATAGACCGGAATGCGAAGTACATCTGGTTTCATGCTTCTTCGTTGGGAGAGTTTGAGCAAGGGCGTCCTATGATCGAAAAGGTCAAGGCGCAATATCCGGAATATAAGATATTGCTTACATTCTTTTCTCCCTCAGGCTATGAAGTGCGGAAAAACTATAACGGGGCGGATATCGTTTGCTATCTGCCTTTCGATACGCCTTACCGGGTAAAGAAGTTCCTGAATCTGGCGAATCCTGCTGTGGCTGTTTTCATCAAGTATGAGTTTTGGGGAAACTATTTGCGTGAGTTGAAGAAGCGGGGAATCCCGGTTTATATCATTTCAGCGATCTTCCGTCCCGACCAGTTGTTCTTTCAATGGTTCGGAGTTCCTTACCGAAAGATGCTGTACTGCTTTACGCATTTGTTTGTGCAGGACGAACGTTCGAAGGAACTGCTTGGGCAATATGGTATCCGTAACGTGACGGTCTACGGCGATACCCGTTTCGACCGTGTGTTGCAGATTCGGGAAGAGGCCAAAGACCTTCCGTTGGTGAAAATGTTTAAAGGAGACAATGCCTTTACGTTTGTAGCCGGCAGTTCTTGGGGACCGGATGAAGATTTATTTCTGGAGTACTTCAACACCCATCCGGAAATGAAGTTGATCATCGCTCCGCATGTGATTGATGAAAATCATCTGGTGGAGATTATCAGTAAACTGAAACGTCCTTATGTACGCTATACTCGTGCTGACGAAAAGAATGTACTGAAAGTTGATTGCTTGATTATCGATTGCTTCGGACTGTTATCTTCTATTTACCGCTATGGAGAAGTGGCTTATATCGGAGGTGGTTTTGGCGTCGGTATTCATAATACGCTGGAAGCTGCTGTATATGGCATCCCTGTTATCTTCGGACCGAAATATCAGAAGTTTATGGAAGCAATCCGGTTGCTCGAAGCTAAAGGCGCATACTCAATTAAAGACTATCACGAGTTGAAAACCTTGCTGGACCGTTTTCAGGCAGATGACGTTTTCATGCGTGAGACTGGTGCGAATGCCGGTTATTATGTGACCAGTAATGCCGGAGCTACGGAGAAGATCATGCACATGATTAACTTTTAGAGACGGATAAGGTTGGGCGTCGCCTGAAAAACAGGTAAGCCCTATCATTTCGCTCTGCTGTTCTGAGCTTGTCGTCTCGTTTTTCTTAAAGAAGAGAGATTCGTCAATGAACTCAGAATATAACAGAATAAGATAAGAATAAGGAGATGTGTCAGAACTCCCCTTTTAACGAATTCATCTTTGCCACAACTATCTGTAGCGAAGATGAATTTTAATTTATAAAGGTTTCGATACACCCGCTTACCAGTACATCTTTTGAAAATGTTGGTATTCTATTTGTTTATTTCCTGTTTTAGTAACTCTTCCAGTTCTTTTCGTGTCACATGGGTGAATCGTTTCACTATATTTCCTTGCTTATCTATCACCAAATACATGGGCAAACCTTTCATCTGAAAATGTTTCCAAAGATAACCCCATTGCTTTTCGTTTAACCAATAATGTTCACCGACAATGTCTTGTATGAGTATTTTCCAAGTCTTTTCGATGGAACTGGGGCCAGTTAGGTAGACAAAAGCTACGTTTTCGCCTAATTCTTTTTTAATAGGTTCATATTCTTTAATCGTCCTTCGGCAGCCACCGCACCAGGTAGCCCAAAAGTCAATGAATTGTACTTTTCCTTTATGGCGGTCGACGAGAGCAGACAGTAATTCTTCTTCTGATACTTTAGGTGCTTCGCAGACAGAGTATTTCTTTGTTGTCGCTTTTGCGCGTGGTTGCATCTGTCGGTTCATGTCTTGAATGATTCCTAAGAAAATCGGGTTTGTAATTTCCGTTGCCATAGCTTCTTGTTGAGTGGTTAGTGGTTTTAAATTATATAGGCTGGAGCGCATATAGATTGCCCGTATATAATCGACCATTAAACAAGTGCTGTCTTGCATGATATGGCTCAGATACTCCTTCGCTTTGGTGAATAGTTTCTGACTGAATTCATTATATTCTTTGGGGTATTTTGCAATAAGCGAGATCAGCTCGCTGCCTTGTTGGAAGGGGATACCTGTTTTGAGAGCTGTCTCGTATTGGCGAATAAGCGCTTGTTCCTCCTTTGTAAGCGCTGCTTTTGATAGTAAATACTTCTCAAATTTTAAAGGATCATGATGTAGCTCATAGAGTTCTCCTGAGATCACGTTGCGGTAATTGTAGCAATAGAGCGCTAAGGGATGATTGACAGGGAAATTCTTTAGGAAATCATAGAAATTGGCAGGAAAATCAAAATTGGCAAAGGCTGTACTGGCTTGTTCACGCGTGATGTTTTCCTTCTTCTGATAAGCCGTTTGCAGACAATAACGGGTTGCATTCAGATTCTCTATGCAATCGAACGCACATGAGAGATTGGCAAGTGTGCGGGTATCTTCACTAAATTGCGTTTTTGTGTTGTTGTGTGCCACGCACTGTTTGTATTGGTCGATGCAGCGTTTCTTAAATTCATTGGCGCTGATGCCTGCAATAGAATCCAGTATGTCGCCATTTCTATAAACCGGAGCTATTCTTGTAATCAATTCTGGCTGGCACCATTCATTATTGATGGTAGCATATTGTCCGCTGAATACAAATTGTTTTCCTTGCGGATTGCTTAGATTGACCGCTACATTAGTTTCTTTATCGGGACTTAGCAGAATGACTATATCGGCTTTCCCTATCGTCATCCGTACTTGTGTGTTATGATAGAGAGGAATATTGATTTTGAAGCTTCCGTCTGCTTCGATAGTCGGGAAGAGGGTTTCGGCTGCCCCCATCACAATATTAGGAGCTCCGATTTTGAGGTCCGGATGATCATCAGGGCTATAATTAGCTATTGTGCCGCTTAGTATGGCTTTTCCTTTTTGATATTCGGGACTCCGTAATTGTGCTTGTACTATGTTGAATAGCAGAGACAAGAAAAGGAAGGTAAACAGTCTGTTCATAATAGTTCTTTGATTGCATTTATAATTTCTTTATCTGTATTCTCTGTGCTATATCCTCTGATTATTTTTCGTATGATTCGTTTCTGGTCCAGTATGAAAAAGAAGGGTGCAGCACCACCTGTCTGGTATTGTTTGATAACTTCGTTCGTGGCATTTAGAATCGTATAATTCAAATCTTTCCGCTTGGCGTAGTTTCGGATGGCGGATGCATTGTGGCTCCAGGATTCTATAGCAATGAGATCAAACTCCTCGTTGCTGAATAACTCTTTTAACTTTTTCAGAAAAGGTACAGCTGCCTGGCAGGCGCCACAGCCAATGCCGGTGAAATTGATTAGTATGACTTTGCTTTTGCAGTTGGCAAGTGATAGAGACTGTCCATCTATATTTTCTAATATCCATCCCGGAGCTTTTTTGCCTGTGAGTCCGGATGTGGATGGCGAGTCTCCGCTTTTCTTGTGGAGATCGCTGTATTTAACTGTTTCATAATCTTTGGGGAAATAATCATTGATGTTAAAGTCTCTGATGTTGAGCTTGTTAATCTGAAGGTTGGAACAAGTTGAAACGGAAATATCATGTGACATTTCCCTTCGCTCCTTAAAAGGTAAATTATCCGATTTATTAATCCATAATTCATAAATAGAAGTCGTATTGCCGATATCGAATGGGGGAAGAGGCATGTGGAAGGCTTTTCCAAAGAATTCAACCTGTTGTTCCTCATTGATTGTTAGTTTGAAATAGTAATCATTACCCTCGTCTTTCAGTTCTATGGTGATATTATCATCAGTGGTAAGCGCATACTTGATGATGTTCTTTGCGAAATTGAAGAATGGAGGTCTTACTAGCCTGAAAGGGAGTGGTTTGAATGTGAAGTCATCAATTACTAACTTTTTATTATCGTGATAGGCTTCTACTCTTACGTTACCATCATAACAAAAGTTTAGCTTTGTAGTATCCTTGGCATCCAGTGAAACATAGCTTGCGCCGATGGTTGAATCTATGGGGTGATTATATTCTTTGATGAATCCATGTAGAATGGATAATGCGGTGGAGTCCCCGGGTTGCCAGCTTTCGTTAGCAACATAATATGTTGCGGATTCAATTTTCTCTAGATTGGCAAATACCTTTTTTAAATAGTCTCTCTCTCTGTTTTGAGCATTGACTGCCGGCATTGTTGCAAAAAGGAGAGTAATAAGCAGTAGTTTTGTTTTCATGATTGATCGTGGAGTAGTATGTTTTCTATAGTTAGATGTTTTTATTCTGTTTGATTACAAATCTACGAATAATTCGTAAATTAGAGGCAGGCAATTGGTTAAATAAAACAAATGAATCCATGAACTCCTTCATGGATATTAGCTGATCCAATACGCTCCTTTGCTAATTTTTCAAAGATCAGAGATGCATTGAATATAGTACCCTGAAAACACATGAACTTACTAATGATCTGGAACCTGATATTTATATTATTCATGTGAATCAGTAGTTGAATGTTGTTCATTTCTTTGCGGTTTTGAACTAAATGATAGTCAATAGTATCTTAAATGGGCTGTCTAAAAAGTCAATAGTATCTTAACTCTCCTCCTTCTGGAAGGAGGAGTACCCGTAGGGGGAGGTGGTAGGTGAATACATAATCCTATCATTTACAAAGAAATAGGAACAAACATTATTTCTCCTACCACCTCGGTCTGCGA